>OIEC01000049.1_pt1 | contig 63190 bp, 67 predicted proteins | sample 1604801 | NCBI WGS metagenome assembly OIEC01 (sample SAMN01760940, study PRJEB22395) | human gut metagenome | reverse complement strand
GGATTAATAATAACTAAAATAATAAATACTAAATAAAGTATATCAAGTGTTCTAATATTTAAATAAAACACTTTATTAATACTTAATAAAAAAAATAATAAAGTTGCTCTTAATATTGATGGTGAAAACCCAGTTATAAATGAAAATAATAAAAGAAAAATAAATATTAAAACATAATTTAAAATTTCTTTGAATCTTAACTTCTTAAGTATAAATAAAAGTATAGAACTAAATATAGATACATGTAACCCACTAAGTGCAAACAAGTGACTTATTCCATTTTCTCTATAACTAGTTAAAACTTCATCACTTATAAGTTCAGTTTTGCCTAATATAAAAGCATATAAATAAGTACTATCTTTATAACTATTTACATGTTTAATAACTTTATTTTTTAATTTAATAAAAGAATTACTATTTTCTTTAAGTATTTTAATATTATCTATTTTCAAAGTATAATAAACTCTTTTATTATATAAATATTTTTTATAATTAAACAAATATGGAACTGTATTATTTTTAGGTGACACTAACTTTCCTTTAACAATAACACTGCTTCCAATATTAACTTTTTTCTTAAAAAATTTATACTCATCATTTTTAAAATAATAACTACCCACTAGTTTTTCTTTACAAGCAAGTTCTAAATTCATTTTATCTTCTTCTATTTTATAGTTATCAATAGAACACAAGAAATCTTCTTCACTTCCTTTATAAACACTTTCATATTTAGGTAAAAGAGTTACTATAAGAGCATATATTATAACTCCAACTATAGTAACTCTATAAATATTACTCTGTAGTAATATAGTCCTTAATTTTATCATATAAACTATTTCCTATACCACTAACTTTCATAATATCTTCTTTACTAGTAAATAACCCAACATTCTCTCTATATTCAATTATACTCTTTGCTTTACTTTCTCCAATTCCATTAATACTAAGTAACTCTTCTAAAGTACAAGTATTTATATTCACAATTGTATTTTTATTACTATCACTCTCTTTTACAATATCACTCTTATCATTAGTAATAACATCACTTTCTTTAACACTAATATTACTTTTATTATTTATCTTAATCTCTTCTATATTTTTCTTATCTTCTATCTTTTTTAACTCACTAATATTGTTTATTATAATAACATCTTCATCCTTTAATACTTTACTCAAATTAATATATTTAGTAACAGCTTTTTTAGTAAGTCCCCCAGAGGCATTTATCGCATCTACTACTCTCTTACCTTCTTCTATCTTATAAACACCAGGACTTTTTACTTCCCCTTTGATATCAACTGTAATATATTTAATAGTTTCATCAATTTCTAAATTATTAGTTTTCTTTTCTTCTACTTCTAAATCATATACTTCACTTTTCTTTAACTCTTTATTAGTATTACTTATATAAACAAAAGAAAGTCCAGCTATAACAAACATACTAATAATCGACAATATTATTTTCCTATTAAATAACTCCTTAACTTTTTTCATATTTCACCTCCTTTCCAAGAACAATTTAACATATTTATTACACATTGTCAAAGTACTATTTTTAATAAATTAACACATTTTATACCCCACAAACCACGTTTTTTCGTTAATCTTTGTCTAAAAAACCCATTCAATTTTAATAAATACTAAAAAAGATAGAAAATTTACAAAATTTCTATCTTATTAGCAATTAACTGATATTCACTCAATCTTTTTTCAACCTTACCATAAAGCCTTATAACACTACCTCTTTTTAAATTACTATATAATTTATATTGATTAGGAAATAAAATTGCATTAATTTTTCCAGTATCATCACTGACACTCATAAAAGCCATTTTTTCTTTTTTCTTAGTATCAACCACTCTAATATTTTCAATAAGCAAAACCAAATTAACAAACTTATCAAAGTACTTAGGAATATCTTTTATAGTAAGAACTCTTTTAAACTTAGTAGTTGGATGATTATCTAAATAAAACATATAACACATGTATGTATAATTAATTAACTCTTCTTTGGAATACTCTTCATACATTATTAATTCAGGCACACTAATTAACTCTTCATCTAAAGTACTAGCAAGTTTAGAATATTCTATTAAATTACTTAAATTTTCTATCATTGTCTTCTTATTAATCCCAAACTCACGAAGTGCATTAGCCAAAACCAAAGTCTTTATATCATTCGGACTAATTTTATCAAATAATCTTTTAACAAAATCTAAGTATGATTTAAATAAACCATTACTTCTCTCGCTAATTATAGCATCAACAACATCTTTATTAATACCTTTAATAATAGTTAAAGGTAAAATAACATCACCATTACAAACTATATATTCTTTAGTAGACAAGTTAACACTAGGATACCTAAAACACACACCTAAAGTTTTACCTTCATTAATATATTCATTAGTCTTAACTGGATTATTAACTTCATCCGTTAACAAAACACTATAGAAATAATTAGGAAAATGTGCTTTTAAATAAGCCATTCTATAAGCAATAACTGAATATGCAACAGAGTGTCCTTTATTAAATCCATAATTAGCAAATTTTAAAATCAATTCATAAATAAGTTTAGCCTTATCTTCTTCTATTCCATTACTTACACTTCTTTTAATAAATTCATCCTTGTATTCTAAAATAACGCTTTCTTTTTTCTTACTCATCGCACGTCTAATCGTATCAGCCTCACTATAACTAAAACTTGCTACTCTTTTAAGTATCTCCATTATTTGCTCTTGATAAATAATAATCCCATTAGTTTCACTTAAAATACTTTCTAATTCTGGAATAATATAACTCGCTTTTGTTTTATTAAATCTAACACTTAAAAATATAGGAATACTTTCTCTTGGACCAGGCCTATAAAGTGCTATAGAAAGAATTAAATCATTAAATGAGCTCACTTTCAAGCTATTAAGAAAGCTTTTCATACCACTACTTTCAAACTGAAAAATACCAAAAGTACTTGCATTCTTGAAAATATCTAAAGTAGGCTCATCATTGAGAGGAATATTATTTAGTTTAATATTCACATTCTCATTTATACTAACCATTTTAACTATATTATCTATAATAGTAAGATTTTTAAGTGCAAGTAAATCTATTTTAAGTAATCCTATACTCTCTAAATATTCCATAGAATAACCACTTACTATATCACTACCACTCATATATAAAGGTACTCTATTCATTAAAATTTCATCACTTATTACAACACCTGCAGCATGCACACTAGTATGTCTTTTAAGTCCACATAATTTATTACATATCTTAATTAAATCATAGTATTCATTATCATTATTATATACTCTCATAAATTCTTTATTACTTTTAAGTTCACTAAAACTCACTTCATCATTAATAGTCTTAGTTATCAAGTCTATCTTATTAGTATTAAAATTAAATATTCTACCAATGTCTCTTATTACTTGCTTAGGTAAAAGAGTACCAAAAGTAATTATATTAGCCACTTTATATAATCCATACTTTTCTTTTAAATAATTAACAACTTTATATCTATTTAAATATTCTATATCAGTATCAATGTCTGGCATAGTAACTCTATCTTTATTAAGAAATCTCTCAAATATTAAATTATACTTAATTGGGTCTATTTCAGTAATACCTAAACTATATGCAACTAAACTTCCTGTAGCACTTCCTCTTCCAGGCCCAACTACTATATTATTTTTTTTAGAGTACAATATAAAATCATAAACAATTAAAAAGTAATCAGTAAATCCCATATTAGTAATAATTTCTAACTCCATATTAAGTCTACTAGAATAATTACTAGATACTTTTCCTTCTAGCCTTTTATTTAATCCCATATTACACAAATTATATAATAATTCTTTAGAATTAACTGAATAACTTGGAAGTTTAAACTCATACTTAGGTAGTTCAATATTAATTAAATCACTAAACCTCTTAGTAGTTAATACATCTTCTTCACTTATTTCATAATCTAAATAATTATCATAACTATACTCATTAAAAGACTTTATTTCTTTACCATCTCTTATTAAATTAAGATAAACTAAGTATTCATTATCCTCTTTATTTATATATCTTACTTCTTTCATATAGACAACTTTATCACTTACTTTTAAAGCACTGATCTTACTTTCTTTATCACTATATGATAAATACACTTCTTTAAAATAAGTACTTAAAATATCTATTTTGTCATATGAACTAATTACACAAATTAATTCTCCACTATGTTTAACTATGTCTTCATTAGTTAAACCTCTTGTATTTCTAATACTAACCAGATTAAGCAAATTTTTGTATCCTATATAGTTTTTTGCATAAAGTATAGTATTAAAATCTTGAACTAAAAATGGAACTCCAATAATAGGTTTAATATTATTCTTTTTACATAAATTAATAAATTCCAAACTACCAAACATGTTTGAATCTGTAATACCTAAACTAGAAACATTATTTTTTTTAGCATATAAAACCAAGTCTTCTATTTTAATAAGACTACTCAAAATTTCATAATGAGTTTTTATATTAAGAGGTATATAATTCATAACACATTCCTTTCATTAACATTATATAATATTTTCAAAAATAAAAAAAGAGGTTTCCCTCTTATAAATCATTTATTGTACACTAGCACATGTTGGAGCACTACTTCCCTCACCTTTTTTAATTACATTATTTTTAGCAACAAAACCAGTATCACCACTAGCTTTTAAATTAGTAAATGTATCATTAGTTTTTGCAGTAATATCATCAACTGTAATATTTGTGCTACTAGCTTTCTTACTAATAGAATAACTTCCATCACTTACAGAGAAACCAGTCACATTACCCTTATTATCAATTGCAACACAATAACTTACAGAATTATTACTAAGTCCTAAATCATCAGTACCTTCCATGCCAGTAACATTACTAAACACATAAGCACGATTATTTTTTAAACTTTCTGAAATATATTTAGTATTAGCTGCTTGTAATACTCTTTCAGCTTGTTGAACAAATGAATTTTCCTTTCCTGAATTAAACATTGATAAAATATTTGGTGTTACTAATAATAACAAAATTGCAAGTATTGCTATAACTGCCAATAACTCTATCAAAGTAAAACCTTTCTTATTAAACTTTTTCATTTCCAATCATCCTCTCCTTTACCTTAAAAGACATACTTGGAAGATATATCTTTCTTTACCATGTCTTCATTATAGCAAATTTCATCTAAATAAGTCAACACTTTATAAAACATTTTTATCAAGTTTACATCTACTCCTTAGTAACATTCATAAAAGCATTAATAATGTCTATTCCAGTACCTATTTTATCAACTTTATCTCTAAACCTTAAACCATACCTTTCTTTCATTTCATTTACCATATTTTCTAAGTTTTCATTTCTATTAAGACGTTTATACCAACCACTATTTTCTCTTAAGTATCTTAATAAATTCTCATCTTTATAAATACTTTCTTTAACATCATATCTCATTAATCATCAAAAAACCTTTCTATACTCTTTTCACTCTTCTTTACACTTTTTTTACTTTCTTTTTTCTCATTTCTAGATAAAACTATTTCTTCTAAAAAACCAAGAGTCTTTTCCAAGCTAGAAATATTTTCTTCTAATTTATCAATATCAATATTTTTTAAATTACTTAGTACCGATTTAACACTACTATTTACTTTACCATCTTTTTCTTCAGTTCTAAACTGTTTCCATACTTCACTATCTTCTCCATAAATATCATAAGTTTCAAATAATTTCTGATATGTAGTTTTTCCACTATTAACACTTTTAGATAAATATGTATTTCTTTTTAAAAACTCTTTAAAATTTTCTTTAGTACTCACTCTTATCCACCCATTTAATAATATGCTACTTAAATCTTTTTTTTCGCATTTTCATAATAACTATAATATTTATCAGATGATACTACTAAATGATCTATTACTTTGATACCTATTATGTTCCCAGTTTTAACTAATATGCTAGTTACTTCATCATCTTTTTCACTAGGTGTAACATCTCCACTTGGATGATTATGTATCAGTATTATAAAAGATGCACTCTCTTTAATAGCCTCTCTAAATACTTCCCTAGGATGTACATTAATTGTATTAATTGTTCCTTTAAAAAGCTCACACTTCTTTATTAATTTAAACTTATTATCAAATAATAAAATTAAAAACTTTTCTTGTCTAGCATTAACAAAATCTCCTTTAACATAATTAAACATATCATTAGTACTTTTAAACAAGATTTTGTCTCTATCAATTAGTGACCTCTTAGCAAGTTCAAAAGAAGCTAATATAGTACTAGCCTTACTTAGTTTAACACCACTAATTTGAGTCAAAGTATGAAGTGTCATCTCTTTTAAATTTTTAACTCCTCCAATACTTTTAAGTATCCTAGTAGATAACTCATTAACAGATTCATTTTTATTCCCAGTTCTTAAAATAATACTAAGAAGTTCTGAATCAGATAAACTTTCTACTCCTAAACGACTTAACTTTTCTCTAGGTTTTTCTTCATTTAACATATCTTTAATTTTCATTACTTACCTTCCTATAAAAGTAACTAAAGTTTAATATATATAATACACACTAAATAAATATTAATCAAGTATTTTTTTTAAAAGTTTTAACTCTTCCTTAACAATAAGATCAACTTCTTTTAAATTATCACTATTCTTTATAAGATTATCATAAGTTCTAACTTTATTATAAAATTCTTTATTATTAATATTAACCTTTTTCATATAAGTACTAGACGTCTTAGAATACATACTAATTAACTTATTATACACTTCTTTATCTAAAGTAACACCTATATATATTTTATATAACTCATCCTCTTTAGAAATAACATAATTATTATAATTCCTAGTTGTTTTAATAACTCCATTATAATTCTTAAACGCCCCTTCCTGGAGAATATAATAAGTAACATAACTACACTTGTTCTCAAAGTATTTAATAGTTATAAATGCTACCAAAAAAATAGATACGCTAATTAATAGAAAAATTATCTTTTTATTCATAAAAATTCACCCATAATTAGTATATCTAATAAATATAAAATAAAATGTCGAAAAAAAACTAAAACTAGTTATTAGTCTTAGTTACTTTTACTGCTTCTTTTCCTTTATAGAAACCACATTCTGTGCAAGCACGATGAGGCATTAATGGTGCACCACAATTAGGACAAGTTACTACTGTTGGAGCCTCTTTCTTTAAATGAGTTCTTCTTGCTCTTTTAGCAGTTTTACTAACACGTCTTGCTGGTACAGCGAATAATTGTAAATCTAATTTCATCTTTTTCCCTCCATATCTAACAATTTTTGTAAATCACTTAGTGGTGAATTTACTTCTTCTTTATCATTTTCTTCAACTAAGCTCCATCCATTTCCTTCACTTATAAAATTTGCATCCTCTTTTACAACACGAAGTGGAACTTCCAATATAATATTTTCCCACACAATTGCAAAAATATCAAGTGAATTTTGCAAAATTAATGGTTTTTCGTCACTTTTTGGCTCTTCTTCTATGTTTTTATCAATAAAAATATCGATTGGATATAAAACATTCTCCAAACTTCTAGCACAAGTAAGCACCAAAGTTCCAGTAATATTTAATTCTAAATGATATAAATCATTACTAACTCTATTAATAGTACCCTTAGCCTTTATGTCTTTTACGTCTTTTATAGGAGTATCTTTAAGGTCTTCACTTGCAAAATTAATATCCATATCTATTTCTAGTTTTTCTTTACTATCATTCTTAAGTAAACTAATATCAAACATATCTAATTCCTCCAGTAACAACATTATACCATAAAACTCTAAATAAGAAAACTGAAAGTTTAGCACCCACTTTTAGTACTTTTCAAAATAATATTTTTTTGATAAAATATGTACAGGTGATTTTATGCAAATAATAGGTATTGTAACTGAATATAATCCATTTCATAATGGACACTTATATCAAATAAAGAAAATAAAAGAAATGTATCCCGACTCAGTTATAATAGTTGCAATGAGTGGTAACTATACAATGAGAGGAGAAATAAGTGTACTTGATAAATGGAATAAAACTAATATAGCTATTAATAATGGTATAGATATAGTTCTAGAAATACCCTTTATATATAGTAATCAATCAAGTGATATATTTAGTTATGCTGCATTAAAAATGTTAAATGAATTTAAAATAGAAAAATTAGTATTTGGTAGCGAAACAAATAACATAGACTTATTATCACTTGCCAGCAGCGTACAAATAGATAACAAAAAATTTGACTCTTTAGTTAAAGATTACATGAGTAAAGGTTATAACTACCCTAGTAGCATTGGAAAAAGTATATATGAATTAACTGGAATAAAAATCAAAGAAAGTAATGATATTTTAGGAGTAAGTTACATAAAAGAAATACTTAAAAATAAATATAATATTAAACCAATAAGTATTAAAAGAACTAATAATTTTAAAACTAACACTAAAAAAAGTAATATAATAAGTGCTTATGAAATAAGAGAGTTTTTAAATAAAAATGAATCTATTAAAGAATATGTTCCTAATAATGTTACACCATACATTAAAAAAGTTGACTATGAAAAACTATTTAATTTAATAAAATACAAAGTAATAAGTGAAAAAAATTCTCTTAACAAGTATCATTTAATAGATGAAGGAATAGAAAATAGAATATATGAAGGGGTTATAAAGTGTGATAACTATGATGATTTAGTAAAATACATATCTAATAAAAGAGTTACCATAAACAAAGTTAACAGAATACTCATAAATATATTTGTTGGACTAACTAAAGAAGAAGCAAATAACAAAGAATTATCTTATATTAAAATATTAGGTTTAAGTAAGAATGGTAAAAAATATTACTCTAAAATTAAAAAAGATATAAATATTAAAGTATGTAATAAATTTGAAAAAGATATAATGAACACCGAACTAAAAGCAAGTTATTTATATAGTATAATTACTAATGACAAAAGTATCTTTAATAGTGAAATTATAAATCATACTATAACAAAATAAGATGCAATCACGCATCTTATTTTATTACTCTAGATATACTTTCATATTTTAAACTATCATTATTTAGTACTTCTATATTATTTAAATTATTATCTTTAACTTGCCTTATACCATACTCTAAACCAAATATACCATAAGCATTATCTTCATTTTTATAAACGTTACCACCTTTTAAATAAACTAAATAATAATTATTTTCCTTAATATCAACCTTTTTACCTACTGATATATCAACATACTTATACTTATTTAAATTGTTTTTATTTACAGAGTCAATCTTTTCTTTTTCTCCAGTTGTTAAACCATTATAATACTTTTCATAAGAAATAGACCCTCCTAAACGATAAAACTTAACACTTTTATTTTCCTCTAAATTACCTTTATAGCTCTTAATAACAGTCATATTACCATATGTATAAGGTAAAACATACTCATTAGAAATATAGCTATAATTATCTACTCCTGTAATCTCAACAATTTTAACAATGGCGATATAATCAGCTAAACTATAAATAACACTACTATCCGCATAATTATATAAAGTATCAGCTTCACTATTAATTACTAAAACATTATCTTTAACTTCATTACTAGTATTTTCTTTCACATCAGAACTAGCATTTTCCTTGTTTTCACATCCAGTAATCATTACACACGCAAGCAGCAAAATACATAAAAACTTTTTCATTCTTTCTTCTCCCTTAATATAAACTATTTAATGTATTATGATCAACTAATTGAACTGTTTGAACTGCTCTTCCAGCACCAAGTAGAGACTTTTTTTCATATATGTATACCTTCTTTCTAGGATGACTATAGCATAAATGAAAGTAAAAGTCAATTATCAATTAACATTACAATTATAATATATAAAGCATAACCAATTTATTTATATCTTATTTTATTTTAGGTTTAAAGTTAACAGTAACATACCTAATACTCATATCACTTCTTTTTAATTCTTTCTTAATACTTTGTTCTAACTTATAGACTTCATTAATATTAATATTATTTTTTAAAATCAAATCTATTATAGCATCATAGTAGTGTCCATACTTAATTAAAGTAACTCTTCTTATTTTATATAAATTACTTTTAATAATTTCTTTAACAGAATTTATTTTATTATTATCAGTTTCCACTTCTCCTAAAATACTACTAACATTTTTAAGAAGTATTTCTATTCCTACTTTAATACTCATAAAAGCAATAACTACACTTCCAATAATATCAGCATATTTAAAATACTTATTATCGCTTCCTAAGAAAGAAATAAGAATAAATACAAACCCTAAAATAGAATTATACATATCATATCTACTCTCTACTCCATTTGCGAGTATAATATTACTCCCCATTTCTTTTCCCTTTTTTAGTAAATAAGTACTTAATATAAATTTAATAACAATAGTCATTCCAATAACCACTAAAGCACTTTTATTGGGCACTTTTATTTTCCCATTAAATGAAGTAACCATAATACTAAGTCCAAGCCAAATAATAAAGAAACTCATTATAATACTAGTTAAATATTCTATTCTACCATGTCCATAAGGATGTTCTTTATCTGGTTTCTTACTAGAAAGTTTATCTCCTATAAGACCTATAATATCAGTTGACATATCACTAAAAGAATGTACAGCATCTGATATAAGTGTTTTAGAATTACCTAGTACACTTCCAATAAACTTAACTATTGTAAGAAATAAATTAACAATTAAACTTTTTAATAATATTTTAGAACTCATATTTCTCTCCATTCATTTTATATGAATTTATTTAGCATCATACCAATTATCACCAATATCACTTTCAACCTTAAGTGGTACTAATAAAGTGTATGTATTTTCCATAATATTTGTTACTAATTCTTTAGTTACTTCAAGTTCATTCTTAGGTACACTAAACACTAGTTCATCATGAACCTGTACTAACATCTTACTATTTAGGTTTCTTCTTGTTAGTTCTTTATCAATTTCTATCATAGCCTTCTTTATAATATCAGCCCCAGTTCCTTGTAAAGGAGTATTTAATGCTATTCTCTCTCCACTTTTTCTAATAATATAATTAGTATTCTTTAACTCATCTATTACTCTTTTTCTTCCAAATAAAGTTCTAACATATCCATGTTCTTTAGCAAAACTAACAATATTATCCATATACTCTTTTACTTTAGGATACATCATTAAATACTTATCTATATATATTTTAGCCTCTTTAGGAGTTAAATGTAAATTTTCTCCAAGTCCAAAACCACTAATACCATAAACTATACCAAAAATAACAGCCTTTGCAGTTCTTCTTTGTTCCTTAGTTACTTCATTAATTGGTACATCAAACACATCACTTGCTACTTTAGTATGTATATCTTCTCCAGTATTAAAAGCATTAATCATATTCTCATCTTTAGAAATATGTGCCATTAAACGTAGTTCTATTTGAGAATAATCTGCATCTAATAAAACACACCCTTCTTCTGGTACAAAAGCCTTTCTAATAATTCTACCCTCTTCACTTCTTATAGGAATATTTTGTAAATTAGGAAGTACACTAGAAAGTCTTCCAGTTCTAGTAATAGCTTGCTTATATATTGTATGTATTTTTCCATCTTCTAAAATATAACTCTTTAATTTATCAGTATATCCACTCATTAACTTATATAAATTTCTATATTCTAAAATACACTTAATAATTGGATGCATATCATAATATTTTATAAGAGTATCATGATCAGTTGAATACCCATTTTTTCCTTTTTTCTTTCCATGAGGTAAATCTAACTTTTCAAATAAAACTTCACCCATTTGTTTAGCACTTTGTATATTAAATTCACATCCAGCATATCCATAAATTTCCTTAGTTAAATCACTAAGCCTTTTTTCTAAAGAATCATGTAACTCATCTATTACTTCACTACTAGCCCTAATACCATTTATCTCCATACTCGCTAAAACACTTACTAAAGGCATTTCTATATCATTAAACAAATTAATCATTTCTTCATTAACAAGTTCATTAATATATTTACTTTTAGTTTCATAAATATACTTACTCTTACTAGATAAAATACTATAAAGTTGTTCATTACTTACTATAACACTATCATTCTTAACTATACTATCATAAAAAGGAATATCATATCCACAAGTATTAGCAATATAAGAAATATCATCTTTAACATTATAATTAAGTAAATATGTTGCTATCATATTATCAAATTTACAATTATTAAGTACTATACCATATCTTCTTAAAAAACATATACTCTTCTTTAAATCATAAGTACTATCTGCATAACTAAATATATCTTTATTCATAATAACAGCATCTTCACTAAGTATATAAGTATTCTCTCCATCATATATAGATAACCCTACAAACTTAGCAGTATGATAGTTTTCATTACTAACTTCTAAATAGAAAGAAAATGGTTTACTTATATTCAATTTATCATTAACTAGTACATAACTTACTTCTTTTCTAGGATTATTAATCACTTCACTATCTAACTTCTTAAGCATACTAAAAAACTCTAAATCTTTATAAATATTCTTTAACTTAGTTAAATTTCTATCCCTTAATTTAATATCATTAAAACTCATATTAACAGGTACTTCTTTATATATAGTAGCAATTTTTTTACTAAAATAAGCACTTTCTTTTCCTTCAATTAACTTATCTTTAGTTTTACCTTTAACACTATCTATATTATCATATAAGTTCTCAATAGTATCATATTCATGTAATAAATTAAGTGCAGTCTTTTCACCTATTCCCTTAACACCAGGAATATTATCTGATGCATCCCCCATAAGTGCCTTTAAATCTATCATTCTAATAGGCTTTAATCCATATGTATCAAAAAAAACTTGTTCATTCATTAATATATAATCTTTTTGTTTAAGAAGTTTTACATTTACATCATGACTAATTAACTGAAGTAAATCCTTATCACTACTAACTATAGTTGCATCATACATATCATCTTCATCAGCCATTCTAGCAAATGTACCAATTATATCATCTGCCTCATAATTATCTACTCCTAAACTAACTATTCCCATTGCATCAAGTATATCATAAGCAATTGGAAATTGTTTTAATAAGTCTTTTGGTGTTTCAATTCTTCCGGATTTATATTCAGCATACTCTTCATGTCTAAAGTTTTTTCCTTTATCAAAAGCCACTACTACATATTCAGGCTTCTCTTCATTCATAATTTTATTAATCATATTAACAAAACCAAATAAAGCATTTGTAGGAAAATCTTTACTATTTTTCATTAAATTTCCACTATAAGCAGTAGCATAATAACTTCTAAATAACAAATTATTCCCATCAATTAATATTGCACGTTTCATATTTCACATCCTCACTTATTATTGTACCAAAAAATAAGTAACTTAAAAAGATTAAATTACTTATTTCTTAAAAAATTATTTCAATTTGTTATATTAGCATCCACTTTCAGTTTCCAAAATTGTGTATGGGTTAGTTGCTGATCCATCTCCTGCATTATATAAAGTACAAGATTTGAGAGAAATGGCTGGACGCACGGCATCAGCGTAGTCGACGTTGTCGACGCTGCTGCCGCTCAAGAGCACATGGCCGTAATTCCAGTGCCAAACACGAGCGTAAGACTCTTTCCAGTAAATAGGCGACAAGGACCACCATTCTGTTGATACTTGAGTTCCAGCGCTATTACTAATAAACCATGCATAAGGAGTATTCATTATTTGGCCTGCTACCCCACCGGCAAATGCTATTTCATCTGCTGTCATTAAAGAAACAGGATAATCTAGTTTTGCACTTGTATTGTCTACGCTGAATGCATCTCTTACATCGCTACAGTTGTATGATGGATTCGCTTTCGCTCCATCTGTATCATAGTCCATTCTATAGTATGGTGCAAAGTTGAATTTTAATGATGGACTCGATGAATAATTATATGTTTGTCCTGTTCCTTCACTTCTATCATTACAATATACTGCACTTGTACTTAGGTATTTTGTATAATTTGTTAAGTTATTTTTATACCAATTATCTACATATGTTTTTATTGTACTATCTGTTGTATTATTTCTTATTGTATCAAGTGATGTATCTTCTCCATATTTATATCCTACATATTTTGGACTATAACTGTTGGTATTAAATGCACTTGTTCCTATATTACCTGTTGTTGTATCATGACTTGTTCCTACATAAAGTAGTCTTATACTTCCATCATGGTTTGTTCTTATTATTCTCCAGTAGAATCCTCCAAACTTTACCCAGTTGTTTGTTGTATTTCCTGCATAGTAGTATACTTCTTTAGGCGAAGTTGTTATACCTGTTATACTTTCTGTTGATGTAAATAATGTTCCTGTTGTAGTTGCAGTTAAAGGTGTTGCAAAGTCATTTGCACCATTATTATTGTTACTTCTTGTACTTCTTGTTGGGTTATCTTTTAATATTTGACTTAAAAGTGTAGGTTGTTCTGTTCCTTCAGTAATAAATAACTTTCCACTTAGTTTCTTACCCATATCGTCACTTTGGTCGACACTCTCATCGTTTGCATACTTAAATTCAATTGTATAACTTTGCGTTTCTCCTTTTCCTATAGTAACATTTTTAGCTAGTATTGTATCTTTAGGTGCACTTGACTTTGGTACATCTTTAAACTCAGACATATTGTATCCACCATCTACACTAGTTATTTTATATTGTAAATATCCTGTAGTTACAAATGTATTTACTAAGTCTTTTATAACTATGTTATATTTATAAGTTTCATTACTTTCATTCTTTACTGTAAAAGTTTTACTATTACTCCATCCTGGTGTTATATCATTTCCTTCAATATTACCATCTGTATCAGTAAATATTATTTTTAAGTCAGCACTACTTACTGAAACATCTTTTCCCTTTCCTATTATTTGTGCTGTAAAGTAAGCTAGTGATACACTTAGTACTACTACAAGTAAGCTTACTATTACAAGTGTTACTTGTTTCTTTTGCATATTTAATGCTCTCCTTTCTTTTTAAAGACATGAAAAAATGGGTAGACTTATTCTATCCATTTAATTGCACATGAAAAACTATAGTTATTTATATTATTTAAATAACCCCCCCCCATTTTGTACTTTATTTTGTACTAAAGAGTTAATTTTCATGTACTCCACTTCCTATCTTTATTACATAATTAATGATATCAAAAAAAGATACTTTTTTCAAGTATCATTACATAGTTTTTGTTAAACTTTTCCCTTTAATAGCTTTTTCTACATCTAAAGTGTATTCTTCCATAGTTATACCAAACTCGCTCTTTATATAATCTTTATTCTTAGTATCTACTGTACCATAAGCATGATCGTAAGTTAAAGTTGTGACAATTGTATCACCAAATTCATTTGATATACTAAGTATTTTATTATCTTTAGTTAGTGTAATGTATGCTGTTTTACCTAGTTTTAATTTCTTTGATGCACCAAAAGCGTTTGACATAAAGTCACATTCTCTTGAATAGTTTACTACAGCAAAAATGTACCAATTAGTGATATCTGTTGTAAACCCATATATTACACGATTGTCAGTTGTAATTATTCTTTCAATCTTAGTTTCAATAAGTTCCATAAACTCCCCTCCCTTCAATATTAATATTCACAATTTCCTGGTGTTCTAGGGTATGGTATAACATCCCTAATATTTTCTACACCAGTGATATATATAAGTAATCTTTCAAATCCCATTCCAAAACCTGAATGAACACATCCTCCAAATCTTCTAAGATTTAAATACCACTTCATATCTTCTTCTTTCATACCTAGTTCAGTCATTCTTCTAACTAATTTAGTATAGTCTTCTTCTCTTTGACTTCCACCCATTAATTCTCCTGCTCCAGGTACTTCTAGATCAACTGCTGCAACAGTTTTCCCGTCATCATTTTGTTTCATATAGAATGCTTTTATATCTTTTGGCCAATTAGTAATAAATACTGGTCCATTAAAGTATTCTGTTATATATTTTTCATGTTCTTTTGCAATATCTTCTCCGTATTCAGGAGTAAACTCCCATTTAACATCTGCTTGTTTTAAAATAGTTATTACTTCTTCATGTGTAATTCTAGTAAAATGACTATTTACTAATTTATTTAATTTTTCAAGTAATCCTTTTTCAACAAATTTATCAAAGAAAGCCATTTCATCTTTAGCATTATCTAATACATATTTAACAACATATTTTAGCATACTCTCCATTACATCCATATCATCATTTAAATCCATAAATGCCATTTCAGGCTCGATCATCCAAAATTCATTAGCATGAGTTTTAGTGTTCGAGTTTTCTGCTCTGAAAGTTGGTCCAAAAGTATAAACTTTCTTATATGCAAGTGCAAAAGTTTCTGCTTCAAGTTGTCCAGATACCGTAAGGTTAGCTTGCTTACCAAAGAAATCCTTAGAGTAGTCTACTTTACCAGTACTCGCTACTTTATTTAAGTCAAGTGTAGTTACTTGAAACATTTCTCCAGCTCCTTCACAGTCACTAGCTGTTATAAGTGGTGCATGAAAGTAAACAAACCCTCTTTCTTGAAAATATTTATGTATGGCAAAAGAAGCTATACTTCTTACCCTAAAAACTGCATTAAATAAGTTTGTTCTAGGTCTTAAATAAGCAATTTCTCTTAAAAACTCTCTAGTAGGTCTACCTTTACTTTGTAATGGATAGTCTGTATCTACATCTCCTAAAACAGTTATTTCAATTAACTTAATTTCATACTCTTGACCAGCACCTTCACTAAGTATAACAGTTCCTTTTACTTCTATACTACTTCCTACTTGTACTTTAGAAGCAACTTGATAAATATCATCATCGCTAGTATAAACAACTTGTACTCCTTTAAAACTAGTTCCATCATTTAAATCAATAAAACCTAGTGTTGACTGATCTCTATTACTCCTAACCCAACCATCAATTATAACTTCAGTATCTAATAATTCTTTATATTTTAAATTTAACTCTTTTACATCAATTTTCACAATTTTTTCTTCCTTTCTTGATCTAACTCAATTATATCTCCTATAATTCTTCTTAAATACTTATACTCTCTTTCTTTCTCATAAATATCTGACTCAAAAGCCGAAGCAACAAGTGCATCTCTCATATATTAATAAGTGTTTTCATGTTTAAAGAAATTAACATCAAACTTAATATCATAACTATTTAAATAAGATCTTAAAAATACTAAACAAGTTCTAGTATTACCTTCTCTAAAAGGATGTACTTTCCATAAATCACTTATTAAGGAAGTTACAAAATCTTTCTGCATTTCAATATCTAAACTAAGTAAATCAGTATTTCTAAGTATTTCAAATATCTCATTTAATTGGTAATCAATTTCACTTGGTTTAGCATATTCTACAGATTCATAAGCAAGTACTCTTTCTTGTTTATATATTTCTATAGTCCTATATTTACCTGCAAAAGAATAAACATCGCTAAATAAATATTTATGTAATTCTAAAAAATACTCTTTACTACTTTCAAAATACATAGTTTTAAATATTTCATGTATTCTAGTAATAACAATATCACTCTCTGCTTGCTTTAATTTATTATTATCTTTAATATTTAATAAATTTTTAAGAACTCCTGTATTACTGTCAATATACGGATCACTCTTCTCCATAGTACTCCTTTAATTTTTCTACAATTTCCTCTTCAGTAATTAATCCTTTTCTTTGTTCTTCTATAAGTTCCCTTAAAAAACAACTTCCAGAACATCCATCACATTTATTAATCTCTTCACTAACAATCCATTCTAAATCATTAAAATTGTTATTATTATCATTATTATCGTCTGGCATACTAGTCACTTCCTTTAATGATAATATTATACTACATTTTCATAAAAGAAAAAAGAGTTAATTTTCATAAGTTTTTTAACATATTTTTAAATAATTTGCAAAATAAAAAAAGAAACATTACTTTTTAATGTATCTTAAAATTTGACAATTAATCTCATCTATCATTTCTAATAAATATTCATGAGTTATACCACATTCAAACCTTTGTTGTACACCAAGTTTTTCTTTTATAATATGAAAGTATTCTTTATCAATTTTATTAATATGAGTAGCAAATTCTTTAAAAAGTTCTTCTCCCACATAATTCTTTTTAACTGTTTCTTCAAGCATAATTGGTCCATATATATAATAGAAATCATTTACTAACCAATCTAAATATGTTACATCATATTCTTTTAAATCACTATTTAGTAAATACATATACTTATCTTTAGTTAAATTATAGGCATACACAAAATTATTTACTAAGCCATTTTTCATTGTTATATTTTCACATTTATATATAAATAATTTTTCCACCAAAACCACTTCCTAGATAAATTATAGCATAAGAAAAGTGTTTATTCAACAACATAAACACTTACTTTTTTCTTATCTTTTCCTAATCTTTCATATTTAACTATTCCATCAACTAATGCAAATAATGTATGATCCTTACCCATTCCGCAGTTAGTACCTGGATATATTCTAGTTCCTCTTTGTCTATAAATAATAGAACCAGCAGTAGCCTTTTGACCATCAGCTAATTTAGCACCAAGTCTTCTACCAGCAGAGTCACGTCCATTTTTAGTTGAACCAACACCTTTATGGGATGCGAATAGTTGTAAATCTAATTTTAAAAATTTCACTATTTATTCCTCCTTAATTGTAATGTTTTTCTTGTAGTCACTTTCTATATCTTTAAGAGTTCTAACTAAGTTTTCTAGTAATTTATTAGTTATTTCACTTTCATTTATATTAGTTAATATAAATGGGTCACTCTCGTTATAAGTAATGCTTTTCTTATCAAAAGATAAACAAGCATTGATAGTTACAGTAAGCGACGTACTTACTCCCGCACACACAATGTCTTTGCCGTATTCATCATACTTTGCATGTCCAGATAATATTATTTCTTTTATAAAATTATTTTTTCTTTTAACATTAACTTTAATCATACTAACCAACTATTTTCTTAATTTCTATTTTAGTGTATGGTTGTCTATGACCTTTAGTTACTCTAGAAGATTTAGTTTTATTTTTATATTTAAATACTCTTATCTTCTTTTGTTTTCCATGTTTTAAAACTGTTGCAGTAACACTTGCACCTTTAACAGTAGGTGTTCCAACTTTTCCATCAACATATAATACTTCATTAAATTTAACATCAGAATTAACTTCATTATCAAGTTTTTCTACATATAAAGTATCTCCTTCAGTAACTAAATATTGTTTACCACCAGTTACGATAATTGCTTTCACTTTACATACCTCCTTCATTTTTAAGACGCGCCATTTAGGTAAGTATCACACTTTTGTTAACCTATTCTGTGCGGTTTACAAGGAAAGACTTCTTACAAACGAATTTATTGTACCATAGATAACTAAGAAATGCAAGCAAAAAGCAATGATCAGGCCATTTTTAAATTAAAAATTCAAAGAATGAGTTTACTTTATAAGCAAAATATGGTATTATAAGTACATAAATTAATTAACGCACGCAAAACTTGCCCCGATATTTATATCCAGGGTTCAGACGCGGGGTTAATTAATTTTTTTATGTCTAAAATATCATATAAATATTTTTTAGTATTAGCGTCATTTCTTATTAATACAACCGCTTCATATATATTTTCTTTTACATCATCTTTAATACTAAAAACTATTTTGTACCTATAAAATCCATATTTAGCATCTTTAACATGCTTTGCTTTCTTATAATTTACAAACCTTCTATCAAAAGAATTACTAATAATTTCCTTCAAGTATTTACTTAATATGCCTTTAACCTTTTTATTTTCTGCATCCAATTTCCTAGAATATTTAGAAAATGTGTATTCTTTGCTAGTTTTCTTATCAATAATAACACTGTTATTAGTCTCTGTTATTTTATAAACTTCACCCCTTTGGCTATTTATATTTTTTACAGTTTCTTTATTTATAGTTTTAAAATCCATATTATCAAAATCTTTATCTATTATCCGAAGTCTATTAAAACTACCATCAGCATTATAAACCTCAGTACTTTCGCATACCTCAAACGAACTTTCCGGTGTGTAGTCCAAACATTCACAACTTATAATATTGACTATCATATAATCACCCTTCGTTTAGAATTTATTATACTAATTTATGAATCAACTTTCAAGCGAATATTAAAAAAATATAGACCAGACCAGTCTATATTTTAAATTCATCAAAGAAGTCACTCATTGTTAAAGTTTCATAAACTTGTTCTTCTTGTTTTTTATCTTCTTTAGGTTCTTCTTTTAACTCTTGAGTTTTTTCTTCTTTTTTAGGTGTTTCTACACTACTACTTTCTTCATGTTCAGGAGTACTTGCTAGCGCATCGTCTATCACTTTAAGTCTTGCTTCTTTAAATACATCAGTTAAATCTTTTTTAGATATTGTACTACCTGTACTAGATTTATCCATAATATTAATCTCACTTGACTTAATTGTTTCAGTCTCTTCCCTTATAAGACCATAATTAGTTTTAGAACTTCCTGCATAACATTCAGTTATTTTATATTTCTTTGATTTAGGACTATGTAAGATATTATCACCTTTTAAACTTCTCTTACTATAATCTATTTCTTCAAGTTTCACTCTTTTAGCAGTATTTTTATCAGTAAATATAGTAATGTATTCATGGTTTTCATTTGTTACAAACGCACTTACTACACTATCACTCACTAATTTAATACCTTTAACTCCACTTGTTTTTAATCCAACAACAGGTATTTCTTCTTTATTAAACTTAAGAGCAAACCCGTTTTCTGTAACTATATATACTACTCCATCATTTATACTTGCACTTACTACTTCATCATTATCTTTAAGTTTAAATATAGTCATAGGTTTAGAGTATCTTGTAACTGGTAAATTAGATAATTCAGTTTGTTTTACAAAACCATATTTACTAAATAGTGTTATAGTTCTAGAGTCAAAATTCTTTATACCAAAACTTGCAATAATAGTTTCTCCTTCAGATAAAGGAATGTAACTACTTATATGTTTACCAATATCTTTATATTTACATTCAGTAATATCTCTTACTGGTAAATAACAATAATTTCCTAAATTAGTAATTAGTATAATTGTATCTATATTATTAATTTTATATAATCCTATTAAATAGTCTTTTTCTTTTAATACATAATCAGTTTCATTATTAGAATTATATACCTTTATACTTAACTTTTTAATATATCCACTTTTACTTACACTAACTATAAAGTCTTCTTTAGGTATCATACTTAACTCGTCTATCTTAATTTCAGTAATTTCATCTTTAATAATAGTTCTTCTAGGAGTTGCAAACTCTTTCTTAATACTTCTAAGTTCTTCTTTCATTACTCCTTTTAAAACACTTTCATCATTTATTACACTTGTTAAATATTTAATAAGTTCAAGTAAGTTAGCATGTTCATTTTGCAAGTCAGTAACATCAGTATTAGTAAGTTTATATAACTGCATCATAACAATAGCGGTAGCCTGTTCAGTAGTAAAATCATACTCTTTAACTAAGTTTTCTATTGCATCAGCCTTGTTTTTACTTTTCCTAATAGTTTTAATTACTTCATCTAGTATATCTAGTGCTTTTATAAAACCTTCTACTATATGAAGTCTTTTTTTAGAATGCTCTAAATCAAACTTACTTCTATTTATTACAACTTCTTCTTTATGAAGAATAAATGCATCCAATATTTCAAGAAGTCCTAAAGTTTTAGGCCTTTTATTATCTATAGCAACAACATTAAAGTTATAGTTTATTTGTAAATCAGTATTTTTTAGTAAATAATTGATTATCAAATTAGCGTCAGCATCTTTTTTAAGTTCAATTACTAATCTAGCCATGTTAGTTCTATCTGACTCATCAATTACATCAACTATTCCATCAATTTTTTTATCACTCTTAATGTCTTCTATCTTTTTCTTTAATTGTTCTTTTAACACTTCATAAGGTATTTCTTTTATAAGAATTTGTTTTTTACCTTTTTCTTCAATAATTTCATAGTTAGCTTTTAATACTACTTTCCCTTTACCAGTAGTATATGCTTGAATAAGCCCTTCTTTACCCTCAACTACACCACCTGTTGGAAAGTCAGGCCCTTTTATTATTTCTAGTATAGTATCAAGTCTACAATTAGGACTATCAATTCTTTTTATAGTTGCATCTATCACTTCGGCCAAATTATGTGGTGGAATGTTTGTTGCATAACCTGCACTTATTCCAGTAGATCCATTAACTAACAGTGCTGGAAAATGTGCTGGTAAAACAGTGGGTTCTAAATCTTCATCACTATAGTTAAGCGTCATTTTAACAGCATCTTTATTTATATCTGATAGCATTACATTTGCTATTTTAGAAAGTCTTGCCTCAGTATAACGACTTGCTGCTGGACCATCTCCATCAATTGAACCATTATTTCCGTGTATTTCTACAAGTGGTTCACGCATTTTCCATCTTTGACTAAGCCTTACTAACGCATCATATATAGAACTATCTCCATGTGGGTGATAATGTCCCATGATATCTCCAACCGCTTTAGCACTTTTTCTAAAAGGTTTATCATATGTATTATGACTTTCATACATACTCCAAAGTATTCTTCTTTGAACTGGTTTTAAACCATCTCTAACATCTGGTAAAGCACGATCTTGTATAATACTTTTTGCATACCTTCCAAACCTATCTCCCATTATTTCTTCTAGAGTGTAATCATATATTTTTTCTACAATGTTTTCTTCAATTTTCTTTTTTGCCATAATTACCTCCTAAAATCATCTTCTAGAGTAAAGTCAACATTCTCGTTTATCCATTCTTTTCTAGGTTCAACTTTATCTCCCATTAACACACTTACTCTTTTTTCAGCAAGCATCGCATCTTCTATATTAACCTTTATTAAACTTCTATGTCTTGGATCCATAGTTGTCTCAAATAACTCTTCAGCATCCATTTCTCCTAGTCCTTTAAATCTATTTATTTTATAAGCACCTTTAATTTCTTTTCTCTTAATAGCTAGTTCTTCATCAGTTTGAATATACTCTTTTGTTTTATTATATTCAATACTATAAAGTGGTGGATTTGCAATATATAGCATACCATTTTCTATTAATCCTTTCATAAATCTATAGAAGAAAGTTATTAATAGTATTTGAATGTGTGCCCCATCATCATCAGCATCTGTCATAATTATAACTTTTCCATAATTACTATCTTTAGGATTAAAGTCACTTCCAATACCCGCACCTATTGTTTGAATAATTTGATTAATTTCTTCGTTTCCATTTATATCATTAGTACTTGCTTTTTCACAATTTAAAACCTTACCTCTTAAAGGTAGAATAGCCTGTGTTTCACGGTTTCTTCCTGTTTTAGCACTACCTCCAGCTGAATCCCCTTCTACTAAGAATAACTCATTTTTACTTGGATCCTTTCCTGCTGCTTTAGTAAGTTTACCATTAAGTATTTTATTTTTATCACTTTTAGTTTTCCCACTTCTCGCTTCTTCTCTAGCTTTTCTAGCAGCTTCACGTGCAACTTTACTTTTAAGTGCTTTATCCATTATTAAAGAAGCAACACTTTTATTTTCTTCTAAGTAATAACTAAATTTTTCATAAACAATACTTTCAACTACAGCTTTAGCTTGAGGTGTACCTAGTTTTCCTTTAGTTTGTCCTTCAAACTGTAACATATTTTCAGGAATATTAACACTTATTACTGCAGTTAAGCCTTCTCTAGTATCACTTCCTTCTAAAGTAGTACTCTTTCCCTTTAATAAATTATTATTTTTAATATACTCGTTAAACACTTTAGTAACAGCTGTTTTAAAACCAACTTCATGAGTTCCTCCATCAATTGTTTTAACATTATTTACAAATGATATAATATTTTCACTATATGAGTCAGTATAACACATTGCAATTTTAACATCTATTCCATTTTTAGTCCCTTCCATATCAATTACTTTATGTAAAGGTGTTTTGTTTTCATTAATATATTCAACAAAACTAACTAGTCCATTTTCATAATGAAAGTTCACATGTTTATCTTCATTTTCATCAATTATTTCAATAGTTAAATTGTTTATTAAAAAAGCACTTTCTTGCATTCTTTCTTCAATAGTACTAAAGCTAAATTTAACTGTATCAAATATTTCAGGGTCTGGCCAAAATTCTACCTTTGTACCAGTTTTTTTAGTTGTACCTATTTTCTTTAATGGTACATCTACATGTCCACCATTTTTAAAACTAATTTCACTTATACTACCATCCCTACAAATAGTAACTGCCATCTTTTTAGATAATGCGTTTACAACACTTGCACCAACTCCATGTAAGCCACCACTTACTTTGTACCCATCAGTTTCAAATTTACCTCCAGCATGTAAAACTGTATAAATTACTTCAGGTGTACTTTTTCCACTTTCATGCATTCCACATGGTACACCACGGCCTTCATCTTCAACAATAACACTACCAGTTTTAGTTAGAGTTACTTTAATTATATTACCATATCCGTTTATTGCTTCATCTACTGCATTATCAACAATTTCCCAAACTAAATGATGTAATCCTCTTTTATCAGTAGAGCCTATATACATACCAGGACGCTTTCTAACTGCTTCCAAGCCTTCTAATATTTTTATGCTTTTATCATCGTAAGCCATTCTTTCACTTCCTAACATAATGTGTAAATATATACACTGTCTTTACTTTTCTTACCATTTAATCATATCACAAGATTTTACTTTTTGCAAAGACTTACAAATAAAAAAGATAATATTTTAATTATCTCTTTCTTTTCAGTATTTAATTTTATACTATTTAGCAACCTGTCTCCGTTTCTTTTATTGTGTATGGGTTACTTGCTGAGCCATTTCCTGCACCATATTTGATACAAGATTTGAGAGAAATGGCCGGACGCACGAGATAGGCGTTGTCCACATAATCGCCACTTAAGCCCAAATCGGCGGTAACCCAGTCCCAAACGACCGAGCCAGACCCACTCCAGTGAGTAGGCGACAAGGACCACCAATAAGTTGATACTTCAGTTCCTACACTATTACTTTGAAACCATGCATATGGAGTGTTCATTTTTGTATATGCAACTCCTCCAGCAAACACTATTTCATCTGCTGTCATTAACGATATTGGATAATCTAATTTTGCACTTGTATTTTCTGCGCTGAATGCGTCTCTTATATCTGTACAATTATATGATGGGTTTGCTTTTGCTCCATCTGTATCATAGTCCATTCTATAGTATGGTGCGAAGTTGAATTGTGATGATGGACTCGATGGATAATTGTATGTTTGTCCTGTTCCTTCACTTCTATCATTACAATATATTGCACTTGTACTTAGGTATTTTGTATAATTTGTTAAGTTATTTTTATACCATGTATCTATTGTTGCCTTTATTGTACTATCTGTTGTATTATTTCTTATTGTATCTAGTGATGTATCTTCTCCATATTTGTATCCTACATATTTTGGATTATTGTATGAAGAATTAAATCTACTTTCCCCTATATTCCCCTCAGTTGTATCATGACTAGTTCCTACATAAAGTAATCTTATACTTCCATCATGATTTGTTCTTATTATTCTCCAGTAGTATCCTGCAAATTTTACCCAGTTTTTTGTTGTATTTCCTGCATAGTAGAATACTTCTTTTGGTGTACTTCCAGCTATACTTTCTGTTGAAGTAAATAATGTTCCTGTTGTAGTTGTAGTTAAAGGTGTTGCAAAGTCATTTGTTCCATTATTATTGTTACTTCTTGTACTTCTTGCAGGATTATCTTTTAATATTTGACTTAATAGCGTTGGTTCTTCTTTTTTATAAACCTGACAAAACTCATTCTTTTGTACATTACTTATAGTAAGAGTATTACCACTTACTGTAGGTACTGTCCCACTTAAACAAGTAATATTTAACTTATCAAGTGTAACTGATGTATCACTTGGTGTTAAAGTAAACTCTACACTATTTCCTTTTTGTACTTGTTTAATATTCTTATCTATTGTTCCTTCTTTAAAATCTATCTCTATTGTTTTTAAATTCTCATCTATTTGTGTATTCTCTCCATCAGGTAAGTATTCTCCTCTTGCACTTATCTGTGTAACAAAATACTTTCCAAGACTAGCATTCTGTGCATCACTCTTGAGCCATGCATATAAATTAAATATCTTTGTTTCTCCTACTCCTATTTGTATATTACTAGCTATCTTATGATTATTATCAGTAGTATTTAAGTAATCACTATATAAACCTATTGCAGGTGTTTCTCCTTGAACTCCAAACCCTATTTTAACTTGATCATCACTTACAAACTCAGAATACTCATTTGTTCCATCACTTATTACTCCTGCAGTCATATCTCTTTCTAAGAATATACTTACATATAAAGGTAAACTACCAGTATTAGTTAATGTAAATATATATGGTTTTAAATTATTCCAGTCATCATTAGTAACTGGATCAGCTACTGGATATATCTTACTATAAACAGTATTACCGTTACTATCAGTTTCTGTTCCAATAATATTACCTATATTATTAACATTACTTGCACATGTTGAATCTTTACAAAATGATAAACTAATATCTCCAAACTTTATAACATCACTTGCACCACTTTTATCTACTTTAAATATTGCATAACTTAAAGCAATAAAAAGTATACTAACAAATAATACTACTCCTATAGTTATTTTAATCTCTCTATTTATTAACTTTTCTAGTCCCATGTTATCACCTATTCTATTACAATATTAATTATAAAATATTTTTTTAATTTTATCAATACCTATATATTACCATCTTTCAAATAATCATTATATTCTTTAAAACTAGTATCTTCAAATATAATTAATAAAGATAATTTATTATTATTTTGTTTATATAAAACTTTACTTATTTTACAAGTATTAACTCTTTTAAAATTTAAACTTCTTATATAATTAAATTCATATAAATCTAAATTCTCATCAATAACAATTAACTTATAAATATCTTCCCCATTCTTAGTATGATATAAATTTACATAATAATTCACCTTTATATTAGTATTATTTATTATTTTATCTTTATTAGTTCTTAAAAAACTACTAAGTACATAAAAGTTAGGATTATTTAAATCAACTATATTAGTTGTAGTTTTATTACTAAAATAATAACTCCCATTTTCAAAATTAAAACAATACTCATTTATTTTACATTCATAATATGTTATATTTTCCTCATTAAAAACATTTATATAGTTATCTTTATTATCATGTAAATTAATATTATATTTATTATTTTCTACTTTTATATAAGGACTTTTAAGTATCCCTTCATTATTTATATCTAATAGTTTATAGCCACTTTTAAGTTTAGTTTCAACTTGTTTATTTATTATTTCTATATTACTTTCATTACCTTCTTTAGTTTTATCAAATACATTTAATCTAAATAATATAGATATAGTAAATATAATAAACACTAATAATAAAGTTATAGATAATATTATTTTTGTCTTAATCTTCATTATAACACCCTTTCTATTTTTATATTATAAAATATTCAAAAATTTTTCCAACATATCTAAAATATCATTAAAAGAAATATTATTCGCATAATTATATTTGTTACTATATATTTTCCATTGTTTAATCATTAATTCACTATATCTTATTGAATTCATAATTTCTTTATAATCTTTAAAATAACTTAGTGAATCTCTACTATCAAAGGTATTCTTAATTGCCATTTTTAAAATATTCATATCCATATCATTTTTTAGATATTTTAAAAAATAATATATATCATAAAAATCTTTCATCCTACTATTAAATCTACCCCTTCTTAAAACAGTTTCTATTTTTTCAGATAATATAGTTTCCATATTATAACTATTAATCAAAATGCTCCTGTCTTCAAAAGTTAATGGGTACTTAAATTTTAATTGTCTTGGAGTGACTTTATCTCCCGTTGATATATCAATTTCTAGATTTACCTTTAGATTTCCAAATTTACCAACTATATGATATTTATTACCACCATACTCATCCTCTTGTCTTATATCAGTTATATTAATTAAATCAAATTTAACACTATCATTTATATCAATACTCAGTATTTCATTTAAAATTTTCATTACTTTTTCTTTAGAAACATCTATTCCAGTTATTGTAGTATCCATATCTTTTGTTGTTCTATTATCAATTCCAAACATTGCACTTAATAATAAACCACCTTTTAATATAAAATTATTTTTATATTTAGAAATTGAAATTCTTTCTAAAATTCTTTCAAACATAAACCTTTGCAAAACCTCATAATGTGTTAAATTATATTCATTTTCAATATTCTTGATTTTTTCTTTGAAATCACTATTATTTACCATTTCAACATCACCTCCACTATTGTATTAATTTTTTCATAAATATTAAAATTCTTTGCATATTCAAGTAATCTATCAATATCTTTAACATTGCTTCTAAAATAATAATCAAGTACTCTATTTTGAAGTTCTAAATCAAACTCCTTTTCATCTCTTATCATGTCACATATACATCTTTCTGCATTATAAACCTTCACTGGATTACCATAAGGACTAATTGTCTCAATTATACCTATTGGATATAATTTATCTGATACTCTGTGAACATTATAATTACCTCTTACTCTTTTATCTCTTGGAACAGTTATATCAATTTTCATAGGTGCTCTATTTGTTAGATTTAAAATATGCAATGCTGTATTATAAGAATAAACCACACTTTTATATTTTTTTTGTAAAATATAATACTCATCTTTAATTATATTTGGATTCATATATAAGCCACGATCAACTCTTTCAATAACTCGTTTGTTAATTAAAAATTTTATTGTAGGCTTACTTATTTTTAAATTCAAAATATCTTTTGTAGTAATATAACCATAATTATTTTCTAAAAAATTCAATACTTTTTCTTCACTTTTCATATAATTCTACCTTTACTTTCGTACCTACATTATAGCATTTTGTGGAACGAAAGTAAACTAGTTTATAATAAAAAATCTCACAATGTGAGTTCTTTATTATATTTTTTTAATGTCTAATACATCACTTATTAATATAGTTTCATTATCTATTGTAAGTAATTTATTTTTATCTCTTCCAATTAATGTATATTCCTTATCATTATCTTTAGTTGTTATAATAACTTTTGCTTTATAAATAAAACTACTACTATTAAAAATATCATCTATCTTTTTTCTAATTAATATATCTTTCATATTATTATCAATTATTTTAGTTTCATTATTTATATTATCTTTTCCATAATAAAATTCTTCATTATTTTTAACTATTCCAGTATTTTTATTAACAAATATATTAGGTAACTTTTTATTCATATTTTCCCCCTAGTAAAGTGTATGCTTATATAGCTATTTAATTCCATATATTGGCTATTGACCATACAAACAAAAATATGTTATACTTAATACAAACAAAAGGTGGTGTTAAAATGAATGAAAGAAATATTTTATGTATTGATTTAAAAAGTTTTTTTGCATCAGTTGAATGTGTTGAGAGAAATTTAGACCCGTTTACTACCCCACTAATCGTGGCCGACCCATCTAGAAAAGGTGGAGCGATTACTCTTGCAGTTACTCCGTATATGAAAACTCTTGGTGTACCTTCTCGTGGAAGAGTTTTTGAAATACCTAAGAATATCAAATATATTACTGCACCACCTAGAATGAGTTTGTATGTTAAGAAAAGTAAAGAAGTTATTAATTGTTTTTTAGATTTTGTAAGTAAAGAAGATATGCATGTATATTCCATAGATGAAGCGTTTTTAGATGTTACAGATTACTTAAAGTTATATAAGATGGATGACGTTACTTTAGCCAAAACTATAATGGCTAGAATTAAAGAGAAGACAGGACTTACTAGTACATGTGGAATAGGGCCCAACTTACTTCTTGCTAAAGTAGCACTTGATATTGAAAGTAAGCATAGTCCTGACTTTATTGCTAAATGGACTTATGAAGATGTTAAAACTAAATTATGGAATATAACACCACTAGATGAAATGTGGGGAATTGGTTCTAAAACTATGAAAAAATTAAATGATTTAGGAATATATAAAGTTGGAGATATTAATAAATATAGTAAAGACTTTTATAAAAAGAGATTTGGTGTACTTGGTGAAGAACTATACTTACATGCAAATGGAATAGATAATTCTAATATAAAAGATGATAAATATGAAATAAAGAATAAAAGTTACGGACTTAGTCAAATACTATATAAAGATTATACACCTGAAGAAGCTATACTAATTATTAAAGAAATGTGTGAAACTATTTGTAAAAGACTTAGAAATAATAAAAAAGTTTGTGGTGTAGTTGGTTTTGGTATAGGATACTCTAGAAGTGTTGGTGGAGGATTTTATCATTCTAAAAAACTAAGTGAAAGTACAGATAATGAAAATGTTATTTTTAGTGTATGTAAAAGCATATATGATTCTTACATAGAAGAAGAACCTATTAGAAAAGTTAGTATATCTCTAGGTAAGATAACTGATAATAACTATGTACAATTAAATTTATTTGAAGAAGTTAATGAAACTATTAATGAAATTCCAATAGTAGTTGATGAAATAAATAAAAAATTTGGAGATAATGCTATTTTAAAAGCATCTAGTTTACTTAATTATAGTACAATAAAAATGCGTAATAAAAAGATGGGTGGACATAATAAGTAATGGGAGGATTTTATGCAAAGAAAAATGGTTAAATGGAAACCTTTTAATACATTACTTAAATATAAAGATATATTAGATATAGAAAGAAATAGAAGTTTAATAGATAAACCAGTTATTATGGAAGATAGAATTATTAAAATAGATAAAATTTTAAAAGATGTTAATGAAAATACTTTAGTTAAAGTTAAATACTTTAATAAAGGAATACTTTTCTATATAACAGGTAATATAAAAAAAGTTAATGAAATAGAAAAATATATTCTAATAAATAATACTAGAATATATTATAAAAATCTTATTGATATAGAAGTTATTTAATTAAAGAATCAATTACCATATTTTCTTGATAATCTACTAAATCAGGATACATTTTAAATAATGAATCTATATCTTTTCTTTCTCTTACATCATGTCCTAAAGAAGTAAAAGCACTTTTAGAACCCATTACTTGAAGTGATGTATCAACACATACAATACCATTAGAAGTATGTATTTCAACAAACCAGTGTCCTCCAAAAGAGCTACCTATCGTACCTACAAAATGCTTATTAACCGCATACACAGCTTCACTATAAATTCCTAATTTATCTAAAAGTAAAACCATTTCATAAGTACACGTTCTACATTTACCTCCAGTTAAATCAAGTCTAAATAAATCACTAAATGCTAAAGGACCATACCCTTCTATTCTAATTGGAGTTTTATCTTTTCTTATAATATTAACAAGTTCAGGTGAAAACTCTCTTATACTACTCCTATTATATAACTCATTAAAAATACTTTTAAACTCACTATCACTATTTAACAAATCATTTCTAAATTTATACATTATTTCCTCTACTACTTTCTAGGCTTTTACCCTTAACTATTATACTATTATTACTAGTATACTCTATATTAAATTCTTCAAAATCTAATTTATCTAAAATAACATTAGGTATTCTAATAAGACCCTTATTATTAATTACTTTATATGTATTTGAAAGAATTATTCTTATAGTATTTCTTATATCTTTATCTTTAGAAAAAGATAACTCATTTATTTTAGAACAAATTATTAAAGTATTATTATCCACAAAAGTTAAATAAACTTCTTTTGGTAAATCAATATTTTTAGGTAAAACTAAATTATATTTATTATCTATAAACATATAATCACTCTTTCTAAATAAAATTATAACATAACATTATTTTATAGTCAAAATTCTCTTTAATTTTTAATAAAACATTGTTATAATTAAATTAAGGTAGGTGTGATATGAACATAGAAGAATTAAAAACAAAACTTGAAAAAGGAGAAACAGTAACTAATTTAGTAAAGCATTTTGACGTGTCAGAATTTGAATTATTTGGTTATATTAAAAAATTAAAAGATGATGGGCTTGATGTTATTAGTACCGGTAAAGGTGATAACATTAGGCTCATTATTAATTATCACCCAGATTATACTAAAGAAAATGTTTACAATATAACTGAAGATGTTGATGAAATAACTAAATTTGCTGTTATAAGTGATACTAGATTTGGTTCTACTAATGAACAAATTTCCATATTAAATGACTTATATAAAAAATTCAAAAATGAAAATATTAAATACGTTATCATTGCTGGAAACCTTTTAGAAGGTGAATACAAAAATAAGGACATCTATGAGTATGGGAAAAGTTTAATAAGTAATACAGCTCTCGGTCAAGCAAATCATTTTATTGAGTATTTTCCTAAAGTTGAAGGTATTACTACTCTATTTATTACTGGAAAATGTGATCATACTTGGAGTAAAGAATTAAATATTGGAGAATATATTGAAAATAATAGAAGTGATTTAATATATTTAGGACCAAAATCTGCTAATGTTAATTTTAATAAAGTTAATTTTAGAATTGAAGCATTAAAGAAACAAGGAGAAAGTTATACAATTGCATATCCTCCTCAAAAATATGCAAGAAGTCTTGCCAGTTATGAAGACTATGATGCAATATTTTTAGGTGGAACACTAACTGCACAAGAGTTTCCTACTATTAGAGATACTAGAATGTTTACTATTCCTTCTTTAGTTGCAAGAACTCCTAAAATGAGAAACTTAAGTCAACAAAATACAATTGGTGCTTATACTTTTCATTTAAGTTATAATAAAAATGGTAAAATGAAAAGTCTTACATCAACTTTAATACCATATTATATACCTAGTAAAGAAACGTATATTACTTTAAAACCACTTATTATAACTAGTGATAAAAAAGTTAAAGAAATTAAACCTAAAAAAGATAATTTAACACTTAAATTGGATAATATTTATAAATATATTAAGAAAGAAGAAAGTTTTAATGATTTAATGAATAAACTTGGTGTTAATGATAAAGAATTAATGGGTATTATTGATTTATTAAATCAAAGAGGAAAGAATATTGAAATTATAGATATTAATGATGAATTAATTGTTAAAAAGAATTTTAAAAAAACAAAAAGTATATATATTAAGCCGCCAAAAGAAGAACTTCATAAAAAAGAATTTTTAGTTGTAAGCGATACACATTATGGTAGTATTTATAGTGAACCTTCTATGGTAAACACTTCAGTTTTCGAAGCATATAACCGTGGTATAACTGATATTTTTCATGTTGGAGATATAACTGATGGAGACTATAGTAGGATTAGACCAATACATAATTATGAAGTATTTTTGTATGGTGCAACTGGACAACTTGAGTACACTTTAGACACCTTACCAAAATATCCTGGAATGAAGTGGCATGTTATTACAGGAAGTCATGATCAGACACACTTATTTAATTATGGAGTTGATATTGGTAAAGAATTAGAAAAAAGAAGAGATGATATTGAATTTTTAGGACAAGATAGAGGATTCTATTATTTTGATAATTGTAAAATGGAGTTATTTCATCCAGGTGGAGGAACTAGTAGAATACTATCAACTAAACCACAAAATGGAATCGATGGAATACCTTCTAAAACAAAACCTAAAATTAGTTTAAGGGGACATTATCATAAATCATATTATATGTTATATAGAAATGTTCATACATTCTTATGTCCATGTAATGTTGATACTAGTTCATTTATGATGAAAAATGAAATACCTAATTTAATGGGAAATTATTTTATCACTATTTGGTATAATGATAATGGAGACATTGAATATTTAGAACATGAACCAATGATATTTACTAGTAATGATGTTATAAAAGATGATTATAAAAATCCTAAAAAATATATTAAAAGAAAAATTAAATAAAAATATGTTAAAAAAGGGTTGACATAGGTACTTGTTTTATGGTACACTTTTAATGCTTGATTTAATCAAGTGCCTACCGTTGGGGAATTGGCTCAGTTGGCTAGAGCACCTGCCTTGCACGCAGGGGGTCGCGGGTTCGAGTCCCGCATTCTCCACCAATTAAAAAAATCAAGTCCTTTTGGACTTTTTTTGATATAAGGAGAGTTATTTATGGAAAAAGAAAAATTTTTATCATCAGTTTATTTAATTATTAGAAACAATGAAGGAAAAATACTTTTACAAAGAAGACAAGGTACTAAATTATGGTGTGGATTTCTTGCTCTACCTGCAGGACACATTGATGAAAACGAAAACCCATATGAAGCAGTTATTAGAGAGGCTAAAGAAAAACTAGATATTAAAATAAATATTAATGATATAATAGATACATTTGTAGTAGCAAGAAAAAATAAATCACTCATGCCCTACTATGATGTTTATTTTGAAATAAGTAAATATGAAGGAACTATTAAAATTAATGAACCAAATAAATGTGAAGAAATAGTTTGGTGTGATATAAATAATTTACCTGAAGACATGATAGATTTTGAAGTAACTGCAATAAATAATAATCTAAATGGAATTAAGTTTAGTGTAGTATATGCTGATAATGAGAAAAAATTAACTTTATAAAAAAAAGCCAGTTTTAATAAACTGATTATTTTAATACTTAAATACTTCTATAAATATATTGAATGCAACTTTTAAAGCATCATGTCTTACCATATTATTCTCTATAATAAAGTAGTCATCTTCTATAAGATTAACATTAGTTAAATTTTCTCTATCTAAAACTACTTGTTCTTTTTGTTCACTAGTTTGATACTTTTTTAATATATTTTTATCTATTTTCTTATTATTAGCAATTACTACATCTATCTTTTTCTTACCTAAATAAGAATTTAATAAATTCACATGATCACTTACTGTAAAATTATCAGTTTCTCCTGGCTGTGTAACCATATTAGATACATATATCACTTTTGTATTAGAATTATCTATAGCATCAATAATTTCTTTATTTATTAAGTTAGGTAAAATACTTGTAAAAATACTACCCATACTAAGTATTACAGCATCACTCTCTCTTATTACTTTAATAGCTTCAGGAGTTATAATAGGTTCTTCTTTATAGAAAACTTTTTTTATTTTTTTAGGACTAGAAGTTATTTCTTTTTCTCCTTCTATAATACTTCCATCTTCCATTAAAGACATTAACGTAACATTATCTTCTGTAAGTGGTACTACTTTACCTTTTAAATTAAACACTTTAGAAAGTGCTTCTATTCCATCACTTAAATTACCAGTAATTTCTTTAGTTGCAGTTAATATTAAGTTACCAACAGTATGTCCATTTAAATCACTATAAGTATTAAATCTATAATTAAATAATTTTTCTACTAATGGTTCTGTTTCACTAAGTGAAATTAAAACTCTTCTTATATCACCTACCGCAGGTGTATTAAATTCTTCTCTAAGTTTTCCAGTAGAACTACCATTATCACAAACACTAACAATTGCAGTTATATCTAAAGGAAACTTTTTTAATCCTTGTAAGAGTACTGAAAGTCCTGTTCCTCCTCCTAAGACTACTACTTTCTTATTCATAAATCCCCCATGTTATTTTATATAATATGCATAATACTCATCAAATGTTATATTCTCATTATGTATTATTCTAGATATATTAGTTCCAACATATCTTAGTCTCCATGCATCATAACTAAATCCAGTAATACCCTCTTTATCTTTAGGATACCTTAAAATAAATCCATATTTATAAGCATTTTCTATAAGCCAAGTATGTTCAGGACTACTCTCCATATTTTGTCCTTCAGTATAAAGTGGTTTAACCACTACACTAAGACCTGTTTGATACTCAGAGTGCCCAGCCCTTGCTGCTACTTCATCAGCATAATCTTGTCCACTACTACTTTCTATTTCATCATATGCTTCTAATTGATCTTTATAACTTCTATAACCTTGAGTCACTATTAAACTATAACCTTTTTCTTTAGCAGCATCAATTAAATTAGTTAACTCATCATATATTACAGAACTAACTTGTTTACCTTGATATCCATAAGTTGCACTTACATCTATCAAATCATCTGGTATATAATCTTCACTCAATTTATAAAATTTATTTACAAGCATACTAGTTTTTTTAGAAGTATCAGTATCAATTATAGTTTTATACCAACCCATACTAGCATTAGTATTAACTTTAGCAACAACAGTTGTTAAATTACTTTCACTACTTTCAGTTATATAATCTAAATATTTATCTAAGTTTTTAAATATAAAATACTTTTCTTTCATTAACTTAGTTATATTAACATTATATTTATGTTTTAAAATAGTATCTATTTCTTCTTTTTTTAATTCTTTTATTAAACTAATTTCATTTGCTGTATAACCTATTTCACTTAGTTTATAATCTGTAGTCTTTCTTAAATTATTTTCATCTATTAAAGACTTAATACCAAATATAACTACTAACAAAATAACTAATATAATACCAATAAATACCCCTAGTTTTTTAACATTTAATCTTCTTTTAACCACTTTTTATCTCACCCTATGTATATTATAACCAATATTTAACAATTTAACAAGTAAAAAAATGTACTTTTAATTAGTACATCTTAATATTGTATTCCCCATATAACTACTTCTTTAGCAGGTTTACCACATATAGCACATTTTCCTGTTATTAACTTTTCATTTTCTAATATACATCTAGATTTAATTGAAGTTTTATCTTTTAGTTTTACTTCACATTCACTTCTTCCACACCAGTCTGCTTTTATAAATCCTGGATGTTCTTTTATAATACTTTCCATCTCACTCATTGTACTTGCTTCAAATGTAAGAGCATTCATTCTTTCTAAGGCCTTATTATATAGGTTATCTTGTATATCAGTTAATAAAAACTTAACTTTATCTATTACTTCATTAATATCAACACTTATTTTTTCTCTAGTATCTCTTCTAACTAGTGTTACTTTTTTATTTTCTAAATCTCTTTTACCTATTTCTATTCTAATAGGTGTTCCATTTACTTCACTTTCAGCAAATTTAAATCCTGGAGTTTTATCACTATCATCTACTTTAAAAGTTATATTATTTTCACTTAATTTACTCTTTATTATTTCTATTTCACTACTTGTTAATATATCATTTCCAATTGGTATAATATCCACTTTTATAGGTGCAATTTTTGGTGGAAGAATTAATCCATAATCATCTCCATGTACCATTATAACAGCACCTATCATTCTATTTGATGTACCCCATGATGTTTGATAAGCATATTCTTGTTTATTATCTTTATTTAAGAATTTTATGTCATATGCCTCACTAAATTTTTGACCAAAGTAATGACTTGTTCCACTTTGAAGACATACTCCATTATGCATTAAAGCCTCAATTGTTAAAGTATACTCTGCTCCTGCAAATTTTTCTTTTTCTGTCTTTTTACCAGATACAACAGGTACTGCTAAATATTCAGTAAAGAATTTTATATATATATTTAACATATCACGTGTTTCTTTTTCTGCTTCTTCAGAAGTTGCATGTACAGTATGTCCTTCTTGCCAAAAGAATTCTCTACTTCTTAAAAATGGCCTAGTTTCTTTTTCCCATCTAACTACACTACACCATTGATTTAACTTTAATGGCAAATCTCTATAAGACTTTACTACTTCATGAAAGTAATCACTAAACAAAGTCTCACTAGTTGGACGAACCGCTAACTTTTCTTCAAGTGGTTTACTTCCTCCAATTGTAACCCAAGCTACTTCAGGTGCAAACCCATTAACTAATTCTCCTTCTTTTCTAAGTAAGTTTTCTGGTATAAACATAGGCATCATTATATTTTTGTGTCCCATTTCTTTAAATAGTTTATCCATATTTTCTTTAATACTTTCCCAAAGAGCACATCCATTTGGTTCAAAAATAATACATCCTTTTACATTTGAATATCTTGCAAGTCTTGCACTTTCTACTACATCATTATACCATTTTGCAAAGTCAACATCTCTACTAGTTATTTTATTATTTTTCATATTACCTCCAAACAAAAAGGTAGTACTAAAAGGACGAAAATCCGTGGTACCACCTTAATTTATTCTCTAACTTTTAACGGTAGTTAACCGAAAATATTTTTATATTTTTCTTCAGAAAGTAGGAAAATTTACTATTATTATTAGTTTTCACCAAACACTAATTCTCTACAAATAAGTTTGTAAATTTATTCTTTCATCACAAGATTTATAATTAAATTTTATCATTTTTTTCTTAAAGTTGCAACATAATTATTAGATAAATTTCCTTGTACTCCGTAAACTTCATTAATTTCATAATTATTTTCAAAAAAACCTTCAAAAAATTCACTATTTTTATTCCATACATAGTTTGCTTGTATTACACCTTTATCATTCATGTGTTTAAAGCATTCAATCATAATTTTATTGTACTCTTTTATATTAATTCCTAGAAAACTATACACATTTGATAAGAGCATCAAATCATAGTCATATTCTAAATCTTTTATAAGTTCTGGAAATGTATTTATTATTGTAACAGGTATATTTGTATAATTTAACATTTTCTTTAATAAGTTATAATTTCCTTCATCTAAATAAGGTATTACTCTTCCAGTATGAGTGTTTTCCTTTCTTTCAAATCCTATTACTAAATATGTTAGTTTATTAAGACCTAGTTTAAAATTTATATCAAAGAATCTTCTAATATCTTTATTTAGATAACTTCTAATCTTCATATAAATATTCTCATTTTTCATATTTGAATTAATAAAGAATTCTATAAACTCATTATATGAAAGACATTTAATAGCAGTATATTTAAACATTAAATATAATTCGCTAGTTGGATTCATATCAAAACACACTACTTCTTTAGCACCATATAAAATGCTTGAAAAATATTGATCCCCACTTCCTATAACTGAAAGAACCTTTTTATCAGTAAAGTCATATAGTTCTTGATAACTAGTTAAATTTTCATTACTAAATTTATATACTTTACTCATTCCAATTACCTTTTTTTAAACATTTAATAGCATTTTTTTCAAAGTTATTATATTTATCATATTCTTCTTTTAATATTTCTTTACTATATATTTCTTTTTCAGTTAAATCAGTAGTTAATCTAAGTATTCTAGATAGTCCAAAATTAGTTAGCACTTCTTCCTTGTGTATTATTTCAGTGTTTTTTCCATATTTAGTAATTTCTAAATTAAAATATGCAAATCCATTTTTAATATTTAGAGTTCCAGTAAATGTTCTATTTTGAGTAACACTTTCATCTGTTACAAAGTATATACCACTTAAATAATAATTACTATATGTACTTTGTTTAATTTTTAAATCGATTAAAGTTGCAGTTAAATTATCGTTTCTATCAAATTCACTTGTATTAAGTATCATGTTTAAAATATTTTTAATTGTTTGTTTTTTAATATTATTATGTTTAGTTTCTAAAGTAAAACTATTTTCAAATAAAGTTTTCTCTTCATTATTCATAAAACCCCTCCATATGTACAACAATTGTACCACATTTAGCACTTTTTGTCAAATTTTTCAATAAAAAAATCTCTGAGTCACATGGTATTCAGAGTTAATTTGCAAATTATTTATATTTTAATTAAAAATAAAACCTCGTAAATTCGAGGTTAATAATCTATATGGTCGGGAAGACAGGATTTGAACCTGCAACCACTCGGTCCCAAACCGAGTGCTCTACCAAGTTGAGCCACTTCCCGATATTATGGCGTCCCCAAGAGGAGTCGAACCCCCAACCTTTTGATCCGTAGTCAAACGCTCTATCCAGTTGAGCTATGAGGACAATATCGTCCCGAAAAATATATTTTAAAGCTCAGTTAGCTTTTTAAAGATGGTGGCTTCAGTTGGAATCGAACCAACGACACCAAGATTTTCAGTCTTGTGCTCTGCCAACTGAGCTATGAAGCCACAATGGCGGTTCCGACGGGAATTGAACCCGCGATCCCTCGCGTGACAGGCGAGTGTGATAACCGCTACACCACGGAACCATTGGTTGCGGGAGAAGGATTTGAACCTTCGACCTTTGGGTTATGAGCCCAACGAGCTACCAGGCTGCTCTATCCCGCGATATTAACAATAAATGGCGGAGGAAAAGGGATTCGAACCCCTGCGCCGCTTTCACGACCTCCTGGTTTTCAAGACCAGTCCCTTCAGCCAGACTTGGGTATTCCTCCAACAAGATGGTGCCTCGGGCCGGACTTGAACCGGCACGGTATTTAACTACCGAGGGATTTTAAGTCCCTTGCGTCTACCAATTTCGCCACCGAGGCAAATTAATATTTTAATAAAAATGGTGACCCGCTGGAGATTCGAACTCCAGACCCCTTGATTAAAAGTCAAGTGCTCTACCGGCTGAGCTAGCGGGTCATTTCAAATAATTAGATGGTTGCCTCGGCGGGATTCGAACCAGCGAAATGCACGAGTCAAAGTCGTGTGCCTTACCACTTGGCTACGAGGCAATCTAAGTGGTGGAGAGACATGGATTCGAACCATGGAACCCGAAGGAACAGATTTACAGTCTGCCGCGTTTAACCACTTCGCTATCTCTCCAAAAAAATGGTGCCGAAAACAGGAATCGAACCCGTAACCTACTGATTACAAGTCAGTTGCTCTACCAATTGAGCTATTTCGGCAAATATGGTGGGCGACGAGAGACTCGAACTCCCGACCTCCTGCTTGTAAGGCAGATGCTCTAACCAACTGAGCTAGTCGCCCATATCTTGCTGACATGATTAAGTTTACCATTATTTTTTAATTATGTCAACACATTTAACTATTTTTTTTCATCATTTTTTTGTTTTTTTGTAATTTCTTTTAATTTACTAGCAGTCCATTTACCTAAATTCTTCTCTAATAAACCAAACCCACTTCCAGTTTCAGGTATTCTAGATAAAGACTCTTCTACTTTATAATCAATTTTTTTAATAGATAACTTTACTTCCCTTTTATCTTCATCAATCTCCAAAATCTTAACATTAATTATATCACCTATATTAAATAACATTGGTAAATCCTTAACAAACTTATCAGACACTTCTGAAATATGTACAAGGCCACTATAATCATCTTCTAAACTAACAAATACCCCATAAGGTGTAACTCCAGTTATTTGTCCTTTAACTATATTTCCCACATTAATACTATTCATACACATCACAATATAATTTTAACAAATTAATAAATAAATGTCTAGTTTTTATTTTCTAACCAACTTATTGGAGGAATATTATATTTCTTATTAATAATCTCATAAATATCAAAAAGCAAATTTTCAAAATCATCTACTTTATCAATATAAAATTTCAATTTTTTCTCATTATAATCTTCTTCCATTATCTTTTTAACTTCATCAAAATAATAAGAAGGATACATTAATCTACAAAATAATAATATTGAATTATCTCTATTTAGCTTATTTAAAACACTTTCTATTTCATCAAAATCTATATATGAAGTAAAAAATTTAGTTTTTATATATTCTGCAATATCTCTCACTTCATAATCAAACATAAAATTAATAGGATTATTAATTAAACCACTATATAAATATTTATTTAATCTTTTATGACATAAACTCAATTTTACATTTTTTAAATCTACTAAGTTAAAATAACTTATTGCATTTTCAGTTAAACCTATATAATAATCTATACTTTCTTGTACTAACAAATAATCATTATTTAAATTATTCATTTCACTTTCAAAAATATCCACTTTTTTAGCCCACAAACTAGCCCACGATTCAGTTTTTGTACAATCATCTGTAATTAGTAAATTATTAAAATAAATTAAATCTTTTAAAGTATTTGTATCACTTTCTATAGAGTTCACTCTTAATAATATCATTATCTTATCATTAAGTTCTACAAAATAATTATTATCTTTTGTCAATATAAAAGTATTAACTAAAACATGTTTATTATATAAATCATTACTAATTTTTACAAGTAAATTTATTTCTTCTTTTGTTCTAGTAAATTCAATAAAATAATATTTGAAATCATTAAAATAAAAATAAACACCACTATTTATTTCATATATTTTATCAGGATATACTTTATAATAATAATTAATTGTTTCTTTCATATTATCACTTATTAAATTATATAAAAAAACTGCATTTTTATGCAGCTTGTTTATAAGTTAATGTTTGTCCTGGAGTTTCATATACATTTACATTTTGTAAATTTTTTAACTCATTTTCTAAATTAGCAATTTTAGTTTCTTGTTCTTTTATGATTTGATCTTTTTTCATTAGTTCAGCTTTTATTCTAGCAAAACATGCATCCACTACATCATCTTTAGAAATTTCTGTCTCTACCTTATTTTCTACTTCAGCTATAGTAGGTTCTACTGTATTTTCTATTGTTGGCATATCAAATGCAGGCTCTGAATTTTCTACTACTGGTGTAACTTCTTCTTTTGAAGTTTCAGGAGTAACTGGTGTTTCTTTTGCAGGTGCATTATCGAATATATTTGATTCTTCTGTTTGTACAGGTGATCCTTCACTAACAGTTTCTGTGTTTTCTTTTTCAACTGGTTCATTTACAGGCACACTTGGTATAACTACAGGTGTTACTTTACTAACTTCTGGAGTAACTACAGCATCAGGTACCGGTTCAACTACACTAGCAGCTTTTATTTGATCAAATATATTATTTTCCTCTTGTACAGGTTCACTAGCAGGAACATCTTTTATTTCAGGTGAAACACTTACTTCATCTTTTGGAGTTTCAGTAACACTAGGAGTAGCTTCTATAGTAGACTCTTCAACTTTAGGAGTACTTTCTTCTACAGTAAATGAACTTTCTGGAACATTATTTGCCAAAATATTCTTTTGTTCATCTTTTATTCCTATCAATTTATAGCCTTTCATTTTAACATTATCATTAACTACTTTGGAACTAGATACTTTTCCACCACGAACTATTTCTTTCATAGTTTGAATTACTTGATCCCATTCACTTTCATTAGCTATTTCTGTTAATTCATTAACACCATTTTCATTAGTTGCTATTTCACAAATATAAACTTTACTCATTCCTGGACTTAAAACTTCATTTTTCGAAATAACAGCAAAAGTTTTATTTATACTTTTAACATCAAAAGATGTAACCAAAACTGCTGATTCAATACCATTTGGACTTTCTACAGATATATTCTTCATATACTCACTCTCCTACTATGAATATAATACCATAAAAAAAGAGTTTTATCAAACCCTTTTTAACATTTTTAATTAATTTTTTCTAAAATAAAGTATTTACAACCATAAGCACAATTTTCTTTAATATATTTGTCTACATTTTCAAAATCATTTATATCTCTATTTAATTTATTAAACTTTTTAGTAAAACCTTTAAGCCTCAATTTACTATAGGCATAATCTCCCACAATATAATCATAATCTTTAAAATAATCAGTTATTTTTTCCTCAATTTCTTCTAAGTTAAAACATTCTTTGTTATTTTTAATTAATTTATATTCTTGTTCAAGTAATTTCATAAGTCCTCCTACATAAATTATACTACAAAATCATTTTATTTGCTACTAGTAATTGGACTAGTAACCGCATAACTTCCTCCATACACATCTGGCACTACACCATTTATTACTTTTATTAAAACAGGCACATCATCAGTTACTTTAATAGTTTCTGAAATTAAAGGTAAAACAAGACGAATACTCACCTCTACTTTAATATATATTTTTAATAATGAATTATTTATTCCATATGGAGTTACTAAAGTTTCTATATTACTAATTACATTACCAATAATACTAGCCTTCATAGGTATTTTAGGTCCAATATTAGATAAAATATAATTATTTGTTATTAAACTAAAAGGTATTTTGTAAATATAATTTTTATTTTCTATTAGTGAATTATCTATATTATACACACCTTTCTCAAACTTTTTTAAATCATTATAGATTCTTTTATTTAATTTTACTAATAAACTATTTATATTTTTAGTATCAAAGTCTACACTCACTATCTCTTCATTTTTATTCATTATAGTTTTAATATATTCGTTTTTAAAATCTAAATTATCTATTCCATCATTAATTATAATAGTAGCTACATTAGTAGTTTCATTTTTTGCAATAGTTTCTAATACATTAACTATATTTCTATTTATATAATTAAATATTAGTTTAGAACATATAAATATTAAAAAAAGAACAATTATTACTTTATCTTTCATATTTATTTTAATTAGAGATTTTCTTAATTTCATATGTCTACTCATATTAAAAGTATATTATATAAAAAAAGAACTATCACTAAAATAGTCCTAAATTAAATACATAATTAGCCATTATTACTAAAGATGCTAGTATAGATAGTACTAATATAATTATTAATATTACTTTAAAGAAACTACCTTTTTTAACACTTTTTTCTAATTCTTCAAATCCTTCAAAATCATCTTTATTAAATTTCATAGAACTTGTATAAAAACTATTATCTATATCAGTCATCTTTTCTTTTAAATTAACTAGTTCTTTAGTTTTTTCAAACTCTTTAGTATTTTCATTCATCACTTTTTCACTTATTAATGATTCACTAGTTGTTTCTTTATCTATTACGTCTTTAAACGACAAATCCTTTTGTTCTTCACTAATAGGTTTAGTAGTTTCCCCTTCACCCATTAATTCTTCAAGTAAATTTAAATCTCCCTTATGAACAGTAACTGTATTTATTAAATCTACTATAGTTTTTTCTTCAGTATTAAGTTCAGGAGTCTCATCTATATCTTCTTTAACATCTTCATACATCTTAATTTTACTAAGAATATCATATTCATCACTTCTAACTTTTTTATATCTTTCACTAGAATATTCTACTTCTCTACCACTTCTAGCCTTTTCAAGTACTGAATTAATGTCATACACTTTTTCTGGAGTTGGTTTACTTTCAATAGTCTTCTCTTCTTTAGGAATAGATAAAACACTTCTTTTACTTCTAGGTTCATTATTTACCTCATTAATATATTTTCTAATTTTTTCTAAATCAATAGTTTTACCATTTTGTTCAATAATTCTAACATTAGTATTATTATTTACACGAGAAAGTTCACTTCTTTTGACATCCTCATACAAAGAAGTATTTTTGTTAACCCTACTATAGTTATTACAATTTAAATCCGGAGTTATATTGTCATATCTTTCCATCCTAGAACTCATATTACTTCACCATACTAATTGTACCATAAAAATTCAAATAATAGAAGTAATTTAATTGATTTTCTTTTAAAAAAATTATATAATCTAACTAGGAGGAATTTTATATGGAGAAAATTGAAATTAATAAAGATGCTTGTATAGGATGTGGTCAATGTGTACATAGACATCCAGAATATATAGCATTTGATGAAAATGGTCAAGCAGAACCAGTTGGAAAAGAAATTAAACCTGAAGATAAGAAAGAATTCTTAGAAACTATTGAAATATGTCCTACTGAAGCAATAACTATTATAGAAGAATAAAAGCCTTACAAATATTTGTAAGGTTTTTTATTTTAAACCATATAACCTTTTTACTTCTTTCAAACTAAGAGGTCTATATTCTCCACTTTTAAGTCCAGTTAAATCTAAAAATGCATATTTTTCTCTTTTTAATTTAACCACATCATAATTAAATAATTTAAACATATCTTTTACTTGATGATTTCTTCCTTCAGTAATTACTACTTTAACATAAGATACATCATTCTTTTTATCATATCTATCTAACTTAAATACTGCTTTCTTAGTTTTTTTACCATTTAATATAACACCACTACTTAACTTAACAGCATCTTCTTTTTTAAAAAAGCCCTTTACTTTAGCATAATACTCTTTAGTAACTTCCCTGCTTGGATGCATTAATATATTAGATAGTTCTCCATCATTAGTAAGTAAAATTATACCTGTTGTATCATAATCTAATCTCCCTACTGGAAATATTCTAGTTTTAGTTTTTATTAAATCACATACTGTTTTTCTATTCTTATCATCTTTTACTGAACTTATTACTTCTCTAGGTTTATAAAGTAAATAATATTCTTTTAAATCTTCTTTAATTAATTTATTATTAACCATAACTATATCTGTTTCATTTATCTTTGTTCCTAAAGTAGTAACTACTTCACCATTTACACTAACTTTACCACTAGTAATTAGTTCTTCTGCTTTTCTTCTACTAGCAATACCACATTCACTTATATATTTTTGTAATCTCTTCATAATTCATCACACATACATTATAATTTATTTTTTCCAAAAAAACAACTTACTTTTTATACTTTTTTCCTTATTCTCTTTACTAATTATATATATATTTGTTTTACCAACATACTCTTTACCAATATATACTTTTAATACACCTACTTTTTCATTATCTTTAACATTCTTCTTTTTAACCAATTTTATATCATACTTTACTTTATTAAGTTCATTTGTTTTTAACATTACTTTAATATCTTCTTTAACATACAAGTGATACTTTTTATAATACTTACTATTTACATTAAAAGTATTCTTATTTACTACTTTATAACTATCATAATTTTTAAAATAATCTTCATATAACTTTTTATGAGTATTAAATCTATCTTTTTCTTTCATAGTTACAATAACTAAATTTTCTTCTCCTTTAGATGCACTGCTAACAAAAATATATCCAGACTTATCAGTATATCCTGTTTTACCTCCAGTGGTAAACTTATATCTATTTAATAATTCATTTTTATTATACCATATATGAGTTTCTTTTGAAGAAGTTAAAGTATACTTTTTAGTACCAGTTATATTCATAAAAGTTTTATTCTTTGTAAGATAACTCATTAACAAGCCAAGATCATAAGCAGTAGATGTATTTTTAGTTTTATTATCTAGTCCATGAGGATTACTAAAGTGTGTATTATTTAGACCTAACTTACTACTCATATTATTCATTTCATTAATAAAATTATCATAACCTATTGTATGAGTTGCTATAACCATAGCTGCATCATTTCCACTTCTTAAATTTAGTCCCATTAATAAGTCATATAAAGTCATACATTCATTCTGATCAATATATATCATTGAACCATAAACACTTAATATTTCTTCTCCTGCACATAAAACATCCGTAGTTTCAGAATTTTCTAAAGCAACTAAAGAAGTCATTAATTTAGTAGTACTTGCAATTAATAATTCTTCATTAATATTTTTTCCACCAAGTACTCTTAAAGAATCAGCATCCATTACAATAAAACTTTCACTAGCCTTAATACTTATTGGTAAAAGTAATATAATAAATAATATAATCTTTTTCATAGCATATATTATGTTTTAAAACAGAAAAAAAGAACTTAATCATTTTGATAATTATAAGTTCCATGTATTTTTTCTAATGTAGTTTTATCAAGTGAGTTTACTTTCCATTCATTATCTTCTTTGGTTAAATTAATATTTATTGTATATTCTATTCTATCAGTAGCATTCATCATATTTTTTAATTTATATTCTATAAATTTAAAGTTATCATAAACATCATTAGTTAAAAATTCACTCTCATGAGTACTTTTATATTCATCTGCATCTTTTTGTACTTTATAAAAGTCATAAACATTTATTTTAACCTTAACAACTGCTTCATCCCCACTTATAGACTCATCTAATACTTCATACTTTAAGTCAGAATATTGCATCTTTATAGCATTCATATAACTTTCCTTATCTTTTTCTCTTGTTAAAGTAGTCCCTTCTGTTACAAATTCTAAATCATCCATTACTTCCTTATCCAATCCCTGATACTTCTTTAAGAACTCTATTGTTTTTTCTTTAGGAGTGTTCTTATTTAAACTACATCCTACTACTAAGAATATACTAAATACAATAACTAAAAACTTTTTCATATTTCACCTCAATAATATTTTAACCAATAAATAAAAACATATACTATTTTTTAATTTTAAGTAAATTTAATAATTCCAATATATATTCATGTTTAGAAGTATAACTACTTTTAATACTACTTACTAATTTTTTATACTTATTTTTTCCCTTATTAGTATTAAACCATTCATAATATAAATAATCTATCTTATCAGTTGAATCCATAATTAATTCTAATTCATTTAATATTAAATTAGTTACTTTTTCTTCATTTCTAGTCATATTACTATAGTGTGTTTTAGAACTTAAGAGATTATATTCTACATTATAAATTTTACTTGTTTTTAAACATTTATTTATTTCTAACTCTTCACTTACTAAAAACTTACTTCTTTTATAAACTACCCCATCTTCATCTAATATAACACCAAGAGCATTCACTGAGTCACTAACAATAAAACAATATTCTATTACATCAACTCCTTCTTTGGTAAACACCTGAGTCTTATCTTTTATAAGTTTTAATAAGTTACCTTTAATTTTTACTTTTTTAAACATTAAATCTACTAAAACTTCTTTACTTACTCTAAATGAAGGAACTTTTCTTAAATGTGTAAAGTTATCATTTTTATCCCAGTCATAAAAATCATATAATTCTTGATTAAAATTTGATAATATATCATATACATAATTCATAAAATCATCCTTTCTTTAAATTAAATATTATTAACAAGAGTCCTGGTATTATAAGAATACACTCCCATCTTTTAATTATGAAAAACAAATACTCTTTAAAACTATAACCTATTGTAAATAAGTTTACATAAGTTATAATAAATACTAATCCTACACTAGTTAGGAATATTCCTAGTAATAACATAATTAATTTCTTTAACATATTTACACTTCCTTATAAATTTTATTTATTTATAAATTATTTTAGTATATAATTATTATGGGTGATATTATGAAAAAGATTTTAATTTATATATTTTTAGGAATAGTACAAGGACTTACAGAACCACTTCCAATTAGTTCTAGTGGACACGTATTTATATTAAAAAAACTATTTGGTATTACTAGTACCGATTTGAATTTTGAAATTATTGTTAATTTTGGTAGTTTACTTGCAATTTTACTTATCTATAAAGATGATTTAATTAGGCTTATTAAAAACTTCTTCTTATATTTTAAAGTTAAAAATGAAGAAACTAAAACAGACTTTAAATATGCTTGGTATATAGTTCTTGGAAGTATTCCAGTTGGTATAGTTGGTTTATTATTTAAAGATACTATTGAAAATAAATTAAATAATATTAAGATTATTGGTGTTGCATTTTTAATAACTAGTTTATTTCTTCTATTAGTTAGTAATATTAGAGGTAAAAGAAAAGAAGAAAAAATGAATATAATAGATGCTTTGGTAATTGGACTCACTCAAGTAATAGCCTTGATACCAGGTATTAGTAGAAGTGGTTCTACACTTATTGGAGGACTTTTTAGAAAGTTAGATAGAGAAACTGCTCTAAAGTATTCATTTATGTTATATATTCCAGTTAGTTTAGGTACTACTTTACTTGGTATAAAAGATTTATTAGAAACTAAAGGGGTACACGAACTTGTTCTTCCATATGGTTTAGGATTTATTAGTTCATTTATAGTTTCATATTATACCTTAAGATGGTTTATCTCAATAGTTAAAAAAGGTAACTTAAAATACTTTAGTATATATACTCTTCTACTTGGTTTATTAATACTTATATTTATGTAACTTATTTAGTTACATTTTTTATTTTATTAATTTTTTAACATTTTTAATAGCATTCTTTTCTAAACGACTTACCTGAGCCTGACTAATATTTAATTCATTTGCTATCTCCATTTGTGTCTTACCTACAATAAACCTATCTACTAAAATATCTTTTTCTCTTTCTTTAATCTTAGTTAGTGCTTTTCTTAAACTTATAAGTCCATCAATATCTTTATTTTCTTTCTTATCTTCTATTTGATCCATTAAATAAATTGTATCTCCTCCATCATTATATATTGGTTCAAATAAACTATCTGGTTCTTTTAATGAGAGAAGTGCTTCAACTACTTCATAATTACTAACACCAAGAGATTTTGAAATAAACTCAGTTGAAGGTTCAACACCATATTCATTAATATAACTTTCTTTTAACTTTAGTATTTTATAAGATAAATCTTTTATACTTCTACTTATTCTTAAACTATTATTATCTCTTATATATCTTTTAATTTCCCCTTCTATCATTAAAACAGCATATGTACTAAATCTAACTTCATGAGATAAATCAAAATTATCAACAGCCTTAATAAGTCCAACTACACCTATTTGAAACAAGTCATCAATATATTCACTTCTATTATTATATTTTTTTAATATAGATAGTACTAATTTTAAGTTACCACTAACTAACTCATCTTTAGCACTTATATCCCCTTCTTTATACTTCTTAAACAAACTAATCATTTCTTCATGAGTTAAAACTTTCAAGTTATTAGTATTAACCCCATTAATATTAACTACTTTCTTATACATAAAAACTCCTTTCTAACTTATATTGTTTAAAAAGGAATTATTTTATTCATTAAACTTTCATTAAACTTTTTAATCTCTTAATAGCCTTTTTTTCTATCCTTGAAATATAACTTTGACTAATACCTAACATATCAGCCACTTCTTTTTGAGTATATTCTTTTTTATTATTTAATCCATATCTAAGTATTAATATTTCTTTATCTCTTTTACTCAAGTTTTCTATTTCATTAATTAAACACTCTTTATCAACTATACTTTCATACTCTTTTTCTACAATATTATCTTCTGTACCAAACACATCTTCTAAATGTAGTTCATTACCTTCACTATCTAAATTAATTGAGTCTTCAAATGATATTTCTGTCTTTCTTTTTTTATTTTTTCTTAAAAACATAAGTATTTCATTATCAATACATCTACTTGCATATGTTGCGAGTTTTATATTCTTATCTAGTTTATATGTCTTTACACCCTTTATTAATCCAATAGTACCAATACTCACTAAATCTTCTAAATCATACATCGTATTATCATATTTTTTAGCCAGAAACACAACCAACCTTAAGTTGTGTTCAATTAACTTATTTCTTGCAGACATGTCTCCCTTATTAGATAACATAACAAGACTTTCTTCTTCTTCCTTAGTTAAAGGTGGTGGCAAAATATCAGTACTTCCTAAATATAAAACTTTCTCATTATCAGAAAAATACTTCTTAATAAAATTCAATATTTTCATAAATCCTCCATTAATAAATTATTTAATAACAAATTTACTCCATTAACTTTAAGTTTTTCATTTATTACTCCAATAACTACATTACTTTTAATACCTTTGTTTTCAATATAAATCTTTTTAATCAGATAACACTTTATTAGTCCAGCATTATTTATACTTTCATAAGGTATATAGAAAAAAGGTTTATCTTTTACTTCTTTAATAAAGTTTTTAGAATTAGTAATTATTACAGGTCTTTTTTTATACGGGTCAGTAAGAGTATTTCCAGTATCTAAGTATGCATTCATTTTAATAATATTATTATTTATATAAATATCTACCTTATAATGTAACTTATTTATTTCTTTAATATGTTTCATTTGTTTATTATAAATATAAAGTATTATAGGAGAAGTAAAAAAAATGAATATGTAGTTAATACTAAGACCTTTATTAAAGAAAACTATACCTATATTTTTATAACTAAAACTAGTATTTAAATAATACATAAACCCACCTAATGTTATGCTAATTAAATAAAAATATACTAAATTATTTATAGTATACTTTATATCTTTAAAACCAAAAGTTGCTAATATAATTATTATAGATAATATTATTTTAAAGATAAATAAAGTTAAAACATTAAGTGGTACAAATAAAACCAGTATAGTTATACTTCCAATTATAGAACCTAATGTAATTCTTTTTAAAGAAGCCCTCCTTTTTAATGTAATACTAGTTGTTAAAAGTAATAAAAAATCAAACATAAAGTTTAAAAATAATACTAAGTCAATATATATTTTCATAGTATCACCACATATAGTATATATTATAAATTAAGTATTTTATGTCGAAAAAAAGACTTATTTTATTTTAAGTCTCTTTTAGGTACAAATCCATTCATTAAATCAATTTTCATTTGTTCATAATTACTTCTTAATTCTTCTAATAAAATATCATCTAGTAAAGTTTGTCCATAAACTTCTTTTCTATCAGTAATAATTTCAGGTTCTTTTAAATATGACTTCATAAAACTAGCAATTAATCTAAAGTTAAAGTAATTAAACTTATTTTTTTCATTTATAAATTTATCATAAAAAGCTATAAGTGGAGTTACACTAACCATTTCTTTATCATTATATTTTAAACTATCTCTTAAACTTTTAAGTAAATCAAACTCATCTATACTATCTCTTGAAGAAGATTCTATTTCTTTATTATTTATTAAACTCTTTATAAACTCTATATCACGAGCATAACTTTTAAGCATATTAGGTAATTCTTTAGCACTCAAAAACTTTTTATCTTTATTATAAAATATAGGTAAAGTTTTAACATCCCTATTAGAGCGATATAAAACTACTAATTTATGATTATTCTTATAACTAACATTATAAAAGTTTCTTAACTCTCTTTCATTAATAAAACCTAATGTAGTATGGTCAATTTCTTCTAAAGTACTAGGCATGCTTACTTTTAAATATTTATTAAACGTTACTATATATTCTTTATAATTAAAATTTATATCTCCTAAAAAATATTTATTTTTAATATCACTATTATATTTAGAAATTAAATTAATTATTTCTTCTTTACTATATTTCTTTAAACTTCTTGTCTCTACTCCAGTTTTAATTACTATACTATATCTTTTATTTTTTCTCATATTATACCCCTTACTAATTAAAATTATACCATATTTTGTACACTATGTCAAAATTTATTCTTTTTTTAAGTATTTATCATATTATTAAATGGGTGAAGAAATGAAAAAAGTTTTAAAATTTATATTATTTTTACTTCCATGGCTTATTAGTGGATTACTTTTTAAAGTAGATTTTAAGTATTACGATATGTTAAATTTACCAAGTTTTGTTTTACCTAGTAAGTTAATTGGAATTATATGGATTATTATTTATTTATTAATTACTATAAGCTTATATAAAATAAGTAAAACAGAAAAAATAGTTGGTAATAATGATTTATTCTATGTACTTATTACTAATTACTTAGCAAATCAATTATTTCTTTATGGTTTCTTTAATTTAAAAAGTCCATTTTTAGGTTTTATACTTACTACAATTACTATGGTTAGTAGTATATTCTTATTTTTAGAAATTAAAAAACTTAATAAAAATGCTAGTTACTATTTAATACCTTATATAATATATAGTATTTATGCATTAATATTAAGTTTAAGTATTTATATTATGAATTTTTAAAAGTATTTAGAATTTTATGAAACTCTTCAGGTGCTTCTACTGTAAACTCTAAAAACTCATGTGTTATTGGATGATTAAATCCTAAGTAATAAGCATGTAACATTTGACCAAAATCATTTATTATATGCTTATTATACACTGGGTCATTTATTAATGGATGTCCTATATAAGCCATATGGACTCTTATTTGATGAGTTCTACCTGTTTCTAATATACATCTAATAAGTGTTGCATTCTTATATCTTTCTATAACTTCAAAATTAGTTATAGCATTTTTTGCATTAACATCAGTTACAGCCATTTTCTTTCTATCTTTTAAGTCTCTTCCAATAGGTGCATTTATTTTACCTTTATCTTCATTTATAACACCACTCACTAAAGCAATATATTTTCTTTTAATTCTTTTATTTTTAAAGTCTTCACTTAGTATTTGATGTACTTGATTATTTTTAGAAATAAGAAGCAGTCCAGAAGTATCTTTATCAATTCTATGTACAATACCTGGTCTATCTTCCCCATTTATATCACTCAACTCATCTGTATAATACATAAGACCATTTACTAAAGTATGACTTTTATTTCCGTTACCTGGATGTACTACTAAACCACTTGGTTTATTTACAACTAGTAAATATTCATCTTCATAGCAAATATCAAGAGGCATCTCTTCTTTAGTTATATAGTTTGTATCATTTTCTTTTATAGTTACTTTATCCCCTAGTTTTAAAGAATAGCCATTTTTAACTTTAACATCATTTACAAGAATATTACCACTTTTAATATCTTTATCAATACTACTTCTACTTTTACCTAAAATTTCAGTTAAATAAACATCTAACCTTTTATTAACATTTTCACTATTTACTTCTAACATGTTTTACCTCCAAAAGTGCACCTACAAAAAATAATATACATCCAACTACTATAAATGAATCTCCTACATTAAATATTGCAAACCCTTTATTAAATAAAGTAAAATCAAAAAAGTCACGAACGCAATGTAATATTATTCTGTCATACAAGTTACCAATAAGTCCACCAATTATAAATGATAATGATATATTAGTAAGAGTATCATTCTTTTTATTCTTAAATAATTCATACAGTAAATAAAATAATATAACTACACTAATTATAGTAATTATACTAGTATAACCTTCAAACATTCCAAAAGCAGCACCTTTATTTTTTACATAAGTTAAATTTAAAAAGTTTTTAATAACTACTCTACTTTCATTTAAATTAATATTATTTGCAACCACTATTTTAGATATTTGATCTATTATAAATACTAAAATTATTACTAAACTATATTTTATTCTTTTCATATTATTTTCCTCACAAATAATATACCAAATTATAAGGATTTTATCAAGTATACTTTATTAAAGTTCTACAAGTATTACATCACTTCCAAGTTTCTTTATTTGACTAAATTTAATAGTAATATCACCTTCAGTACTAAATAAACTTCTTATATATTTACTTTTCTCTATAACAAATCCTTCAAAACTACCATCTTCTTCATTTATAATAGCATCTATTATTCTTCCAATAACTTTACCATCATTCACATTAACAATATCTTTTCTTTGAAGTTCACTAATTTTCATACATTTCACCAATTAATAATATGAAACAAAAAACCAACTTATGTTGGCTTTTATTAAAAGTAATCAATGTCTTCTATAAAATCATCATCTAATGGTTCAGTAATATCTTCTTTTATAGTTTCTAGTTCTTTAATATTAGATTCTTCTACATTATCACTTTCTAGCTTTTCAGTGTCATTATTTTCATTTGACTCTTCTTTTTTTTCTTCTATAGAAGGTTCGTTATTTTCATTAACACTTTCTGGTTTTTCTTCATCTAATAAATAATTATTTTCATTAGATTCATCCTCATTTAAAGAAATATCATCATACATAGAACTATTAACTACTTCTTGATTACTAATTTCTTTTGGTGTTTTCTCGTTTTTATCATCTCCACGAGCCCATATACTTTCTATTTCTTCTTTTATAACATCAACATTAACATATAAGTATTGTTGTTCATTATATAAGCTGTTAACTCGATTAGTATATCCTAGTAACTTAATTTTATCTTCAAATTTACTAACTAAATCAGAACTCTTTTCATCAATTCTATCATTAATTATTTCTAAACTTCTTTCTTCACTTATGATTTCATTATGCATGTTGTTAAAATTAATATCTAAGTTTCTCATTTCTTCGTTAAAGTTTTCAATATCTAATTTATATTTATTCTCTAAATACTTATCACCATTTATTTCTTCTGTTAAAGAAGTTATTATTGAAGAAAATTCTTTATCTAAATTAGAAAGATTAGATTCATTAAATAAAAGTACTTCTAAATTCTTTAATTTTTCTTCTTTTTTAAGTCTTTCTATTCTAGTTTTTTCAAATAGGTTATTAGATTCTTCAATTAAAACAGATAACTCTTCTTTTCTTTTTTCAATTCCAGAAATAGTACTTTTAAATGTTTCAATTCTCTTATTATGATATTTAGTTTTTTCAAATAACTCTTCTTTTCCTTTTTCACTCACATAATCAGAATTATTTATTTTATCAGTTATATCATTCTTTTTATTACTATATAAATCAATTAATTCGAATATGTTACTACCTTTTATTTCTTCAAGAGTTTTATTATAGTTTTCTTTAGCACTTATAGTTAGTACATCCAAATCTTCTTTAACATTATTTAAAGGTTCTCCATTTTTAAATGCATCAAGTAGTTTTGTCCCAATAAGAATTGGATTTTTTTCTTTATTATCAAGAGATGTATTAATTTCTTTTAATTCACTTTCTAAAACACTTAGATAATTTTCATCTTTAGAAATACCATCATTATCTATGTAATCAAAATTATCTAGTTTGTAACTTATTAATTTGATAGCATCTTTTACTTTATCTATCTCCTCATAAGATATTTCAAGTTCTCCACTTGTTTTAGCTTTTTGATGGCATTTAAGAGTTTTATCATTAAGTTTTAACTCAAGATTATTTTTATCATTTGTTAAATTGCTTAATGTTCTTTCTAAGTATTTCTTCTCTTCTTCATCTTTAACTTTACTATCTTTATCAATGTATTTACTATTATCTAACTTATTCTTTATATTATCTATTTCTTCTAATAAATAATTTTTTCTAGAAGTCAAATAATCAGTATCTTCTAATACTCTTAAATCAGTTATTTTATATCCAGACTTCTTAATTAATATTCCTATTAAATCTTCAAGTGCACGATAGTTCATATTATCACCAATCCAATTCTATTCTATTATTATTTTTCTTTTCTTCAGATGTTATTTCTTTTTTTGTTTCTTTTTCTTCTTCTATTTCTTTATATTCTGGTTTTTCTTCCAAAATTAATTCTTCATTTCGTAATATTTCATTTTCTTCTATAACAGGTTTATTGTTAACAACTTCTACTTTATCAACATTTTTTTCTTCTTGTTCTTTTATTATTTCTTCTTTATAATTGTTAGTTTTTTCAACAAAGTTTTCTTTTTTAGTACTCCATTCTCTAATTAGTTCATCTTTAACTTTAATAGCATCTACGTAAATAACATCTTTTTTATTATTTAAATAATCTAATTCTACTCTTATTTTTTCTTTTTCATTAATATCAATTATTCTTTCGGTAGTATTTATGTAGTTATCTTCTTTTAATTTAGTAATAATATTATTCTTTTTAGTAGTACATTTATCAAGTTCTTCTTCTAGAATTTCTTTTTTAGAATTACTATTAGTCCTATTAATTCTAACATTTTCTAACATCTTCTCTGCTTTTTCTAAAGTATCTTTATTTCTAATTTGTTTACTTTCAAGTTCCTCTTTAGCACTCTCTAGTCTTTCATATACTTCAAAAGAAATATCCATGTTAGCACTTTCATTAAGTATTCTATCTATTCTAGCAAGATCATTATCAAGTTTATCAATATATTCCTTAATTTTATTAACTATTGTAACATCTTTTAGTTCTATATCTCTTAATTCATCAAGTTCCTTATTTACTATTTTAATCTCATCATTAAGTGAAGATATCTTATTATCTAAATAACTCTTATACTTTTCATCCATTTCTCTTTCTTCAGTATTTTTATATTCATAAGTATCTATTTTATTATTTAGTTCATTATATTTACTTTCTAATTCACTTAGTTTAGAATATAAGTTACCAGCACTTAAGTTCTCAGTACCTTTATATGCTAAATTACCAAGAAGTTCAATTCTAGCTTTTACTTGACTATAATCTTTACCTTCTTTATAAGCATTTAATAAACTTTTACCAACTATCTCAGCATTGTTTTCCCAATTAGCTTGTCTTAGTTTTAAAGTATCTATTATCTTACCAAGAGTTTTTTGATTATTACTACTTTCTTTTTCACTTTGTAATTTTTGTATATTTTCTTTAGTTTTAGCTAGTTCTTCTTCACTATAGTTCTTATCAATGTCAAACCCTGACTTCTTTACAAGTAAACTCACTAAACTTTTTATTGCTTCAAAATTATTGTTCATCACTAACCACCTTATTTTCCTATTAATATTTTAACACAAGAAATTGTCAATTACAATTTTCATTCTTTAGACAAAAAGTTTACAAAAAAACTAGACAAATTGCCTAGTTATAATGTCATAATATTGTAAATTAAATTATAATATTTTTGTTTCATTATTAAGTTCTTTCTTATAAGAAGTTATAGCATCTTTTAATTCACCTACTACATCATATATTCCCAGTGCCTCAGAAAAACTTCCCAAATCATCTCTATATGGTATAGAATAAGCCTTATAAATATTATCTATGTACGAATGATTATTTTTAATTTTATTATACATATAATATGCATGAACACAACCAAAGATATAGTATAAACCTCTTTGTGGATCTAATTTATCTATAGATATATTAAAATATTCTTTCACTTTTAATATTTCATTCTTATAAATCTCTTCGTTCATTTTACTATACATTCTTTTATAACTATCATATTCAAGGTCTCCAAAATTTAAATAAACATTTATACTTGCCAAAATACGTATTAAATAACATTTATTTAAAGTATTCTTAAATCTTAATTTTCTAACATACTTCATTTCTTCATCATACCCCATACCAGACAATTCATCTTCCATCAAAAATTCAGTAAATATTGCTAATGATTCACTTATCATGTGGTCAGTTGCATTTTCTGATATTCCAACAATATAATGAGCAACTTCATGTGCAAGTATTACTGCATCAGTTATGTAACCAGTGTTTGGTGTGGAAACAAATCTATAATCATCTTTTATTCCAGCACTTCCATCAACTATACCAGACTGTATATTAGGAAGATAATCTTTATCATATAAGTACTCTCTAAAATCAATTGTACCATCAGATAGTATTTTTTCAAAAATTTCATCACTTATAGGATAATTATATTTTTTAAAAAGTTTTTTAACTAAATCTATTTTTGTAAATAAATCAAGTTTAGGATACGTTTCTAAATTAACATTACTAAATTTAACATCCACTAAATCTTCATTTAATTCTGAATATAACTCACATATTTTAATCATTAAATTTAAATTACTTAATATTATATTGCTAAATTTATTTTTTGATAAAAATTCATCTATTTTAACTTTTAACTCCTCATTAGTCATGTTTTTTACCAAAACCTTCTACTGCCTTTAATACTTCAATAGGAAGTGCAAAAATTACTGTGTTACTTTGATCACTACTTAAATCATTTAATGTTTCAAGAGTTCTTAAATGTAATGCACCTGGTGCCATGCTTAAATTTTCCGCAGCCTTTTTAAGGTTTTCACTAGCCTCCACTTCTCCATGAGCTTTAGTAATAACAGCAAGTTTTTCTCTTTCTGCTTCTGCAACACGCGCAATTACTCTTTTCATTTCTTCAGGTAAACTAATATCTTTTAATTCAACATTTTCTACTTTAATTCCCCATGGATCAGTTGCTTCATCTACTATTTTACAAATCTCACTACTTATCTTATCTCTTTCACTTAATAACTCATCCAAACTTACGCTTCCTACAGCATTTCTCATAGTTGTCTGAGCAAGTTGACTTACTGCATAATTAAAGTTTTCAACAGCAAGTATTGCTTTAGATGCATCAAATATTTTATAGTATAATACTGCATTGATTTTAATTGATACATTATCTTTTGTAATTGCTTCTTGTTCTGGAACATCTACTGCTCTTGTTCTAATATCAACTTTTTTAAAAGAATCTATTACTGGAAAAATTAAATTCCAACCTGGATTCATTATCTTTTTAAACTTACCAAATCTAAACTTTATACCCCTTTCATATTCATTAATTTGTCTAATTGAAGACAACACTACTACTAGGATTACTCCTAATATTAATATTTCCATATTAATTTCCTCCTTCTATTTTATTATTTTCTATATTAACATTACTAATTTCATCAAATCTTTTACTAATTTTATCAGTAGTAATGTGAATATCCTTAACATCCCTACTAACTGTATCTATATGAGTACTAAGTTTATCCCATCTTTCTTTATATCTCATAAAATCTTCACCAAGTTTATTTAATTCAGTATGAATAATACTTGTATATTTATCTCTTTCCATACCCATAAGTATAGCTTGAATTATTGTTAGCAAACTCATAAGTGTTGTAGGACTTGCAATATAAACATGCTTTGAATAAGCATAATTAATTAGATTAGTATGATATGCATTAATTTCAGCAAATATTGCTTCAGCAGGTAAAAACATTATTGCTTGATCACTTGTTTCACCACTTATAACATACTTACTTCCTATCGCATCAATATGTTTTTTAACATCACTTTCAAATAATTTTTCTCTTCTTATTCTTTCTTCAGGAGTTATACCTTTTTCTAACATATATCTATAGTTTTCAAGTGGAAACTTAGAATCTATACAAATATGTCCAAGAGGTTCTGGTGCAAAAACAATTGCATCAGCAATTACTCCTGTACTTAAAGTATATTGTAAACTATAAAGTTTATCATTCTTTTCACCAAATACACTTGATAATATCTGATGTAAATTAACTTCTCCAAATATACCACGACTCTTCTTATCAGTTAACACAGTTTGTAAACTAACTATATCATTAGATAAATTATCTATCTTCTTTTGTGCTTCATCAATTTTAGCAAGACGTTCTAAAACTGATGCAAAAGTTTTATTAGTTTTTTCAAAATTAACATCAAGTCTTTCATTAACCTTATCATTTATCATATTTAATTTATGTTCTATTCTATCATTCAACTTATTAAAGTCTTCCATCAAATCTCTAGAAAAATTAAGTTTAAAATCTCCAATTTCTCTTATAATATCTCCTTCTACTTTACTTAAAGAAATATCATTTTCTTTATTACTATTTACTTTTAATAATAAAAATACTAATAAAATAATCACTAAAACAATTAATCCAATTATAACAAATTCCATCATTACCTCCCTTGTTATTTACAATTCAATTTTAGCATAGGAGCACATCTTTATCAATACTTTATAACATGTTTTACAAATAAAAAATAGTATTAAACTCCAACAATGTATTAAACAAAATTAAATTTATCAAAAGTTTTCTCGACATAAGTTTTTTAGTTTCTTTAGTATCCCATAAAAAAAATACTTTAGTCTATTTTTACTAAAGCATTTCTTTTTTTGTTGACTTTTTTACCAATGTATCATATTATATAAACTATCATTTAACCCCTTGATTACTTTATAGTAATTATATTAGTAAATTATTCGTTAGACACAGTTAAGTTAACGAGATCTCTAGTTCATTACATATGGATCAGTTTTAGTACCAGAGCCACTTACAAGTACATCATTTGATAAAGCCATAACTGGGCTATATGCCCATTCATTTCGTACACTATAAGCACGAGAAGGTAAAAAATCGTCACCGTCGTAAACACTTCCTCCCACATAAACATAAAAAGCTCGATCAGGATGACTATTAAGTGGAGTTATTAACCACTGATTTCGACTTTCCCCTTGATACAACCAGTTGTTATTATAGCATACTGCTGTCTCATGATAACTAATTAATTTTAACGTCCTTGAACATTCATTTGCTAGTGCTCCATATCCATAGTCACTCGGATATATTAGGCCCACGCTACATATAAATGATGTAACACCATTTGCATTTGGGCCAGCAGTATTTCCTCTTTCTGCTGTATACCAGCCTGAAGAAGTAAGTGAATCATACGAGGCACTTGTTCCCAAATACATCTTATAATTAACTGCATAATCATAATTAGTTAAAATATATGTACTTGATAAAATATTATACATTGTTGTATTTGGAAAATGGTTTGTACTATTTGAGTCATATGCCATAGTTGGATAACTATTCTTTTCATAATATCTTCTTACTTTTATTACTTCTTCTCCATTTGCTCCATCATTAAATACTCCAATTATTCTCCATAATTCTTTTTCATTAGTACTTTTATTAGTCATGTATATATAATTATTTGGATCTGTTCCTTCATATCTATATCCATTCTCATTATATACACCATTTGTATTATTAGTTGCATATGACTTTATTGTTTCTGCTAAAGTAGGTATTTTTTTCTTAAATCCAATTGAACAACTTTTGTTAGAAGTAACTTTGCTTATTGTATAAGTGTTTCCTGATAGTGTTCCACCACATGTATTTGTTTCTAATTCTAGTTTATATCCTGAGTTTGGTGTTACGGTAAAACTTACACTTCCATTATAACCTGTAACTTGTGATGAAGGTGATACTGTTCCATTTGTTGCTGTTAAAGTTACTACGTAACCATCAGTAAAATCAATTGTACAATAGTCTGGTGTATGTATATTTTTTAATTTAATTGAAAAATCTGTATTATCCCAGTTTGCAGTTGTACCATTTTTACATGTTACATTTTTAACTACATTAGTAGTTAAAAGTTCAGCATATGTTTTTGTTGTACTTTGTCCATTTAAAGTATATGCAACTAAATTTATATCACTTGAAGGTGTTAATGTGTATGGATCTTCACTTGTTCCACTTCCACCAGTTTGTACTTCTGTTTGTATATATACTACTGGTTTTAAATTTGAACTTGTTACTCCTTCATTTATTCCATTATCTGTTACTTCATTAAATCCACTTTCTGTTTTTACTAAGAACGGATTAAAACTTTGTAAGTATGAATTATTACCACCTATTTGGTTATATTCATAATTTGTTAGTATTCCTACATTTGTATAATCGCTTGCACTACATGTACTACTAAAACAATTAAATTTATTAGTACTTAAGATAATACTTTTATTATCTGTAAGAGTATTATATAAATTATCTAAATTAGTTACAGTATCTACTTTTATCATCTTAGTTACTGTTTCTCCATCTATTATATAAGAGCCTAGTATTCTCCATATATTTTTTGTTTTATCTTCATCTACTGGATATTGTACATAGTTTTTAATACTATCTCCTCCATACAAACAAGTACTACTTTCACTTGTTACACATCCTGTATCATTTTCTACTATATCAACTAATCTATTTGAAA
>OIEC01000048.1_pt1 | contig 63236 bp, 54 predicted proteins | sample 1604801 | NCBI WGS metagenome assembly OIEC01 (sample SAMN01760940, study PRJEB22395) | human gut metagenome | reverse complement strand
CAAATTCACGTGTGAATTTGGGAGAAACAGTACAGTGTACTGTTTCGTAGCAAGTTGATAAAACAGCACCCGCTCACAAAATACGGAATTTATCTCACTTTCTCGAAGTCTGACAGCGTGTAGAAATTTGCAATTTGACTTTTTCTACACGCTGAACGGAGTTGTCATTCGACAGCTCAGTTAATTTTTTAGTATTCTACTTTTAAGCCTTCCTCGGCTTCGGCAACCTTTAGCATAATTGCACATTCAATGCGCTTTCTGTGAAGCTCACAACCAAAGTCGTAAACGCCGTTTACGCTTTTCGTTGTGTGATAAGCATTTGCGGCGCAACCGCCGGAACAATAAAGCTTTGCAAAGCAATCTTTGCACTCTTTGTGCGAATAAACATTGCATTCTTCAAATTGTTCAAGAACTTTTTTGTTTGTAACTCCTTTCCAAATGTCGCCGAGCAAGAATTTTTCGTCACCAACGAATTGGTGGCAAGGGTAAAGTTCGCCTGTAGGAGTGACAGCCATATATTCTGTGCCTACCCCGCAACCTGAAACTCTTTTTACAATGCAGGGACCTGCATCAAGGTCAATCATATAATGATAAAAAGTAAACCCTTTGCCGTTTCTGTAACGCCTAAGCATTTCGTCAGCTAAGATTTGATACTGTTCTTTAAGAATAGGTAAATCTTCTTCTCTAAGCGCATAAGGCTCTTTTGGGTCAGACACAACCGGCTCAATAGAAAGCTCTTTAAATCCTAAATCTGCCATATGAATGATATCGTTTGCAAAGTCAAGATTATTTCTTGTATAAGTGCCTCTCATATAATAATCCTTTTGATTACGTGAATCGGCAAATTTTTTGAATTTATCAACTATTAAATCATACGAGCCTTTTCCGTTTCTTGAAACCCTCATGGCGTCATTGGTAGATTTTCTTCCGTCAAGGGATAAAACAACATTTCCCATTTCCTTGTTGCAAAAATCAATAACATCATCGTTAATTAAAAATCCGTTTGTTGTGAGAGTAAAACGAAAATTTTTATTGTATTTCTTTTCCTGTTCACGTCCGTATTTAACAAGCTCTTTGCAAACCTCCCAATTAAGAAGCGGCTCGCCGCCGAAAAAGTCGACTTCAAGATTTCTTCTTGTGCCAGATTGCTCAATGAGAAAATCAAGTGCTCTTTTACCTGTTTCAAGGCTCATTAAGCCTTTGGGACCGTCATATTCGCCCTTGCCTGCAAAACAATATTTGCAAGCTAAATTGCAGTCGTGAGCAACATGAAGGCAAATGGCTTTTACAACACCCTGTCTTTTTTTAAACTGTTTTGCCGTAGCTTCAAAGGTATCCTGCGCAAAAAGCCTGCCGTCAGCCTTAAGCGCCTCTATATCATCAAAGCAAAGTTCAATATCCTTTTCATTTACGTCATCATCGTTTTTGTATTTATCTAGTATGTATTTTTTTATTTCGTCTTTTGTGTGTGATTCATACATGGTTATAATATCATACGTTGCTTCGTCAACCGAGTGAACGCAACCGCTGTTTTGGTCAAGAATGATATTATAGCCGTTCATTTTATAAGCGTGTATCATTAAATTACTCCATAGTTTTATTTCAATGAAAAAGGTGGGACAAAAGCCCACCTTGGTTTCATCTATTTACTTCTTAAGCTGTTCGCATTTCTGGTTAGCTACTGAACAAGAAGTCTTGCTTGCTGATTGGCAAGATGTCTGACATTCGCCGCAGCCGCCTTTTTTAGCTGATTCGCAAAGATTGCGTGAGCTTAAAGTGTTGATTCTCTTCAAAAGAAACACCTCTTTCTTAAATTTATATTATTATTTTACATTAATATTGCGTCTTTGTCAATATTTTTAACGGCAGTAAATTACTGTCTGATAATATATTTACTCCGTTTTTATATAATTCCTTAATTTGAGCAATTAATTCCTTGCTTATAACCTCTCCCGGGGCAATAATCGGACTTCCCGGTGGATAGGCATAAACATATTCTCCCGAAATTTTGTTTTCCGCAGTATTTAAGTCTGTTTCTGTTGTGTTTTCAATTTCGAAAATTTCGCATTTCTTTATCGGCAGACTTGGTTTTTTGAATTCAATTTTCTTTGCCTTTCTTTTTTCTAAGCTCGATAGTGCGTTTATTAATTTCTCAAAGCCGCTTTTTGTATCACATACTGTTGAAATTAAAATCACATATTTAAGGCTGTCACTCTCAACCTCAATGCCGTATTTTCTTAAATGATTTGAAAGTTCAAAACCGTTGTAACCGTCAGCGCTTAAAACTATGCGTGTCATGTCATCATTTTTCAATACGTTAATGTTTTTTAAATTATTTGCTTTATTATAAAAATCGTCAAGTAATATTTTGTATTTTTCAAAATCACTTTTGCTGTTTGACAAAAAATCAATGCACTTGTCAATTGATGCCATAATTACATAGCTCGGCGAACTTGTTTCATATATATCCATATATTTTTTTACCTTGCCGTAAAGACTTGGGTTGTCAATATGAATAACGGCACTTTGAGTAAGCGCAGGCAATGTTTTGTGTAGTGATTCAATAACAATGTCGGCTTTTGGCTGCTTTGGTAAATAACTTGAAAAACCGAAATGTGCACCGTGTGCCGCATCGATTATAAGAGGAATAGGGCAGGTGATATTGCTTACATATCCCTCGTATGTCGGCAAGGTTATAACAATGGCGCAGGCATTCGGTGTTTTCTTGATGGCTTTGTCAACCGTTGCTTGTGTAATTTGTTTATAACAGCCGAATTCATTATTGTATTCAGGCTCGATATATTCAATTTTAAGCCTGTTGATAAAACAAGCATTGTATACCGACTTGTGGCAATTGCGTGCAATTATTATTGTGCTGTTTTCTTTTGCAACTGCGCTTATTGCCGCTAAAATGCAACAGGTTGAACCGTTTACGCTTATAATGCTTTTTTTATAGCCGTAAAGCGTTGCTAAGCTTTCCTGCAAATTCTTTATGATTCCGGTAGGGGAGTGCAGATTGTCGAAACCTGATATTTCCGTTATGTCTATGTTGCTTGACGGTATGCAAAACTTGATATTCCTTTTGTGCCCCGGCATATGAAACGGATATAAATTGTTATCTTTTAATTTATTGTATAACTCCAACTTTTTCTTTTCCTTCTTTTAAATTATTAATTGTCAGCATTATGTATCCTGCAAATATCGGCACAATCTCAATTAATGCAGTTTCCTTGAATATGATGAGCATTATTAAATCCAAAACCAAAATAACGGCACTTATCAAGGCAAATAAATATTTCTTAGTAAGAAAAAATGATAAAAAAACATTTATCCCCATTATAACGGAAAAAGCAAGCGAACCTATGCAATGTGCTAAATATTGCGGATATTTGTTATAATCAAAATCGCACGTTAACGTCAGCGCCATTCCTATAGCGGAAAGAAACAGCAGTATAATGTGAAATTTGTATTTCGTTTTTAAAAATGCAATTGATATATTGGTTGCAAGGGCAATGTATGTAGAAATTCCCCAAAGAGTAAATATAGTATGGTGCTCAAGACCGACGGTTGACAGTGCACTCTCGTTTCCTCTAAGGCCACATATTGTTAAATAATAAACAGTGATTATAACTGCTGTGATTACAGTTATTATGCCTATTGCTTTTCTCATCTTTTAATTACCTTTTTAATATATCTATTACTTTATTAAAATTATAACATATATATGATTGACAATTCAACCAAGTTATGATATTATTTAATTAGTTTTTGAATATTTAAGGTGAAAAAATTGTCTGAATATAGGTTCTGCTCATGATGTCCTCGCCATGTAAAATCAGAGGGCTTTTTTTTATTTCACTTTTTAATTTGAAAATAGATATTTGAATTTACACAACAAAGGTTAATGCATTGCGTAACTTACAATTTTATATGCGGATGTGGCGGAACTGGCAGACGCGCAGGTCTCAGACTCCTGTGGATATTGCTTCCTTGTGGGTTCAAGTCCCATCGTCCGCACCAATATTGTGAGTTTATGTTAAGTGTTTATGGCTTTGCTGTGTTTTTTGCTTTTGATTGTTAATTACACAAAATCGCAATGTTTAATATATCTGCTTAATGTTTATCGTGTTGATAAAAAATCAGTTTATTTATATTTACTCGAATTTTCCAATTGGTGTAAAATATTGAATATTAATATTATTAGGAGTGAGAAACAATGGAATTCGAATTGATTTCAACCAGAGACCTGTTTGAAGATGACGATATTGTTATAATCAGCCGTATCGGAAAGGTGTTTAACGCCAAGGTTGAAATTATCGACGTTGCAATTAAAGATGAAAACGGCGATATTACCAGCATCATGGAAGTGAAGCACAAGATTTTAGGCTATTTATAATTGCTTAGTGATGAAAAGGGTTGGAATACTATCAACTTCTTTGATACTTTTTGTTATATGTTTGTTTTCATTTTCTGTTAATGCATTTGCTTTTAACAATAAGTATATAACAGATTCGGGCGGTTGGTATAAAAATGGAAATCTGATAAATATAAATAATGATGTTTTGTCAGGTCAGCTTCGTTATGTCCTTGATGAGAACGATGCTTGTGCTTATTTTTACTTTTTATACAGTAATTGCGACGGCGATTATAAGGATGAGGACGTATCTCTTGAATTTAAAATTTCAAATAGCACAAATAAATATTCGTTTTCCGTTTCAAAATCAGGTGTAAAAAACGGCAACAAAAATATTTATATTAATTATGATTTTGATGATGTGAATTCTGAGTTTGGCAATGGGCAATTATTGGTTGGATTTGAAATGAAAAATAAAACCGATAGGTCTTCGCTCAATCAAATCACCTGCACATTCAGTGCTGATTCAAAAAACAGTTGTGTAATTCTTGACGATTGCGTTTTTGATATGTGTGTTTCACCTAATAATCTATCGCAAAAGAAAGCCGGTTCTAAGTCAAGGAGTGAAAGAAAAGGCACAAATTCTACTTCTATAAGTGCGCCCAAAAACAATAATAAGAAAGCATCTAAGAGTGATACAACGAAATTTGTTATGAAGCATACGATTAATAATCATAACAAAAGTGACAGGCAAAATAAGAATGATAATAATACGACTAAGTTTTCTGGCACAGGTACGACGTATGATATAAAATCGTCTTCTTCGGTGTTAGAATCAGACGGTGGTACAACTCAAAGCGAAACTGTAACGTCCGATTTCTCAAAAAATAACGGCGGCAGTAATTTGTTGTACCCCAAGAAAAGCAAAATTGCTTTTAGAATGGCAATCTTTTTCGCTGTTTTAGGAATTGTAGCACTTGGTTGCGGTCTGTTTTTAAAAGATAATAATTTATCTGATAAAAATAACGATAATGAAAACCCAGATGGTAATGAATAATCATTGCTATATATTTTATGAATAAAAGTGTTGACAATCAAGCGGTTTAGTGATATTATATCTAAGTCGCTTGATAAAGCACATTGAGTCTATGGGCCATTAGCTCAGTTGGTCAGAGCCACCGGCTCATAACCGGTTGGTCCGGGGTTCGAGTCCCTGATGGCCCACCATATATAGGGGTATAGCTCAGTTGGTAGAGCAGCGGTCTCCAAAACCGCGTGCCGAGGGTTCAAGTCCTTCTGCCCCTGCCAAAAAAAGCACCGAATTTTCGGTGCTTTTTTCCTTTATTTACGGCTATTTACGGCGATTTTAGTTGCTTTTTCCATATAGATAAAACTACGGCGCACGGTTTTTTCCGTACGCCACTTTTTCTTTATCGCACCGTTTTTTGTTCACTTTGTGCCACACAATCCACCCAATCCGTTTGGTACATCATCAAAAAAGCATCAATCACAATTCAAACCCGTTTGTAACGCCCATTAGCATATCCGTGTTTCGTTTGACATAATACATTTCGGTTATTTCTGAAGTTGTGTGTCCGAGTAAGTCTGCCACCTGCCTCGGTGTTAATGCTTTGACCGTTCCGTCCTCTGCTCGCACTCCTGTTACAAGCTTCGTTGCGAAGGTGTGGCGCAGACTGTGTAAGCCTTTTTTCTCGATTCCTGCCGCATCGAGTATGGAATAAAACCGTTTTCGCAAGTTCAACGGTCTTGTAAAGTTTCCGTCTGCATCGGGTATCAATGGTGCATCCTCACCGAAATATCGCTCGTTGCGTAATTCGATAATCGCTTGTATTGCAGTTTCGTTTAAGGGTACAATACGCTTGCTTGAAGCGGTTTTCAGCTTACCTACAACAATTTCTCGTCCTTTTTTGCGCTCTGTTCCGTCACGCTTTTGCGCTTCTTTAACACCTCTTTGAATGTGCATCACTTTCTTTTCAAGGTCTATGTCACTGTTGATTAAACCTAACGCTTCAGCGGTTCTGAGTCCCGTGTTCAGCATAAGAATATATGCTGATGCTTGATTGTGTTTCGGCTTGCCTGAGGGGTACTTCTTGTATGCTTCCGCTTTGAATTTTTCAATTTCCTCGTCGGTAAATACGGTTATCGTTTCACATACGGGAAGCACTTCTTTGTTTTGCTTTGCAAGATAATTTGACTTTTTTATTGTCGGCACGGCGTTCATCGGATTCTTTTTTATGAACTCTTCACGCATAAGATAATCGAAGTATTCGTTGAGCAGATTGTATGTTTGCTTGACTGTTGAGAATGAATATCCCTTGTCGGTCAGCGTACTAATCAGCCTTTTAATGTCAGCACCTGTTATGTTTGACACAATGAGTTTACCCATGTAAGGGACGATTTGATTTTTGTAAATCTGCTCGTTACGGTCATAGGTTACTCGCTCAACATTCGGATACTTAAACACTTGCAGGTAATTAAGCAGGCTGTCTTTTACAGTCTTGTTACCCTCAATGGCATCAATGATTTCTTCTTCAAACTTGGTTATGTAGTCCGTCATTTTCTTGTTGACTTCGGCTTTGGTGGTGCCGGAAAAGCTCTTGCGTTTTCGTTCGCCTTTCTCATCCTTGTACCAAACCACGCCACCCCATCTGCCGTCCGTTCGTTTGAATGCATTGCCGTTCGTCAGCAGTTGTTTTTGCATTTTATCACTCCTTTCGCACACACAATATCACAAACCTTTTTCAATATCCAGACCAAAGATTGTGTGTTTGTTTTAGTTGTTTTGGCTTTAAAAAGCCGTCACAAATCGCCTGTAAGCCGTTTTTAGTTTTAGTCCGACGAGTTACTCTATTTCAGAGTAAACTCGTCAATTTTTGCTCACAGCGTTGCCTGATTTTTCAAAAATAGGTTTATCATACGGCAACACTCAAGTGAATACGCAAAAGCCTTGATTTTTTGCGAAAAAAGCCCCTAACTGCATACGAATTTGGAATCATACGCAAAAGTATTACGAATCGAAAAGCCGACAGGCTTTGCCGGACGGCGTTTTCGGGCTTTTCAATGCCCGAAAATCATACCCCTTTATCCTGCTTTAAAATCGACGGCTTGAAAATTGCTCCAAAACCCACTCAAAAGAGCGAGATTACATCAAGAAACGCATCAAAAATCAATTCCAAAAATGCAAAAGAAAAACACCTGTTTTTACAATTTTAGGCTTTTAGATTATTTGCCATCAGCTCTTACAGTGGGGTACACTATATTCGATGAACTGTGTAAATGTTACTTTGTTGTGCGTTTTCAAAAAATCTTTGAGTAATATCTATGTAACCTTTTTCTTCGAGTGACTTGAGCGTGTTTCTGCAAGTGGTCGGACACATATTGCACTTCTTTGCCATCTTCGGAACAGACCAAAAACTCACACCTTTGCTGTCGCCAACCGAAACAAGAAAACAGTAAATCATAAATTCATGCGGCGAAAAGTTTTCTTCAAAGATTTTGTTCGGCATATAGTAAACCTTGCCGTCGGTTTTGTAATTTTTATTTGCGTACATAATTTTTATCCTTTCTTAATTTCTTTTTTAATCCACAACTCGAATTCATCTTTCGGTACAACAATTCTTGTGCCGATTTTTATTTTTGGAAAACCTTTTTCATTGACAAGCTCGTACGACCTTGTGCGAGATATTCCAAGCACCTTTGCAACCTGCGACACCGATATCATCATCGGTAACTCATCAAAACTTTTATAACTTTCTTTCATTGCGCTGCCTCCTTTCATATTATTCGAGAGATACTTTTTCAAAAAGAAAAAATTATAAGTAAATTTGAAAACAAAAACTCACCCCACGAAAAAAGTCCCTCTACTATACGGAGAAAAATTTCCATTTTGTTCGGGTGTTTTTCAAAATTCTTTACACCTTGTTTACATTTGATTTCACCACAACAAAAAATACCCCTCTATAATACGGAGAAAAATTCAAGTTTTGTTGATGTGTTTTGAAAGAAAATTTACAAATTATTTTATAAAAACAAAAATCCTCACCGTTTTATAGATAAGAATTCATTACCAGTACCATTATTTGTACAATTAACAAAAAAGTTTGTATTTGTTCTGTAAATATGGTATATTTAGTTTATATTAATATATAATCAGGAGAATGAAAATGGACACTAAAAAGGAACAAGAGCGTGACGAGCTTCACCGTGCTATATGGGCAATCGCAGATGACTTGCGTGGTTCTGTTGACGGCTGGGATTTCAAGTCTTATGTGTTAGGATTTATGTTCTATCGCTATATAAGTGAAAATCTTACGAACTATATCAATAAAGGTGAGCATGCTGCAGGCAATACCGATTTTGATTATATCGCTTTGTCGGATGAAGAAGCCGAGTTTGCAAGAGAAGACCTCGTAAATGAAAAAGGCTTTTTCATCAAGCCGTCGGAGCTTTTTTGCAATATCAGAAAGAAAGCACCTAATGATGATAACCTTAACGAAACGCTTGAAAAAGTGTTCCATCATATCGAGGAATCTGCGCAGGGTGCTGACAGTGAAGATGATTTTGCAGGCTTGTTTGATGATATTGATGTGAATAGCAATAAACTCGGCGGTACGGTTATCAAGCGTAATGAAAGGCTTGTTAAAATCATTAACGGTGTCGGTGATTTGCAACTTGGCGATTATCAGGATAATACCATTGACGCATTTGGTGACGCTTATGAGTTCCTTATGGGTATGTACGCATCTAATGCCGGTAAAAGCGGTGGCGAATACTTTACTCCTCAAGAGGTCAGCGAACTTCTTACCCGTATTGCAGTGGCAGGTAAAACCGAGGTCAATAAGGTTTATGACCCTGCTTGCGGTTCAGGTTCTCTTTTGCTCAAGGCTGCTAAAGTCCTTGGCAAAGACGCTGTTCGTCAAGGCTTTTACGGTCAGGAAATCAATATAACTACATATAACCTTTGCCGTATAAATATGTTTTTGCACGATATTGATTACGATAAATTTAATATTGCTAACGAAGATACGCTTATTAATCCACAACATTGGGATGATGAGCCTTTTGAAGCTATCGTGTCTAATCCGCCTTATTCCATTAAGTGGGAAGGCGACGATAACCCTGTGCTTATCAATGACCCTCGTTTTTCTCCTGCCGGTGTGCTTGCACCAAAGTCAAAGGCTGACCTTGCTTTTGTTATGCACGCTCTTTCTTGGCTTGCAACTAACGGTACTGCCGCTATCGTTTGTTTTCCCGGCATTATGTACCGTGGCGGTGCAGAAAAGAAAATCAGAAAATATCTTATTGATAACAACTTTATTGACGCAATTATTCAACTTCCCGATAATCTTTTTTACGGCACTTCAATAGCAACCTGCATTATGGTGCTTAAAAAGTCAAAGAGCGAAAACAGCACTCTTTTTATCGACGCATCAAAAGAGTTTGTTAAGGTGACAAATAACAATAAGCTGACCGACGAGAATATTGAAAAAATCGTTTCAACCTGCTATGAAAGAACCGAAACCGAATACTTTTCAAAACTTGTCCCTAATGATGCTATCGCCGAGGAAGATTACAACCTTTCCGTTTCAACCTATGTTGAGCAAGAGGACACTTCCGAAAAGATAGATATTACCGAACTCAATGCCCAAATTGCAGAAATAGTGGCAAAAGAAAACACACTCCGTGCAGAGATTGATAAAATTATTAAGGAGATAGAAGGATAACATTGACAAATAAAGAAGAGTTTTATGACCTGATTCAAAAATATATCATTGCGATAAAGAGCAATAAGATTGAGGATGTTATCCAAGCAAAATGTGATTTGATACTGTATGACGCAAATTTTATTTCAGTTATATCAAATTATATTGCTCTTTATGAAAATGGGATTGACCTTAAATATGGTTCTTATATTATTGATAAGGGAACGCAATTATACCGAATACGGTATTTTGATAACAATACTGATTTTTCTGATGTTACTCAATGGAATCCAAATCCTAAAAGAACCGAAAATCGCGCTAATATTCAAGGTGAAGAAGCCTTGTATTTATCCAATGATGAGTTTTTGTGCAGATTAGAGACACATTTAAAACCAAATCAAAAGTATGTTGTTGGAACATATGAATGTACTGAAGATATTGAGCTGGGAAGTTTCATTGCTCCTTTAAGTGATAATGAAATGTATAGATTGATAGGAATGGTTCTTAACGCCTTTCTGATTGCTCCATCAAGAAGTGATAAAAACCAAGACCTGTTTCATTATCTTGATAATAAATATGGTCAACTTGATTTGGATGACTTTTCTATACATGATATATCAACTATGGATTTACAATTCAAATATGGCGTGTTAAATAAAAATGATAAGTATTATGAAATGACAAATATGATTTGTAATACCTTGAAAAAGTATCATCCCGATGGAATAAGATATAGTTCATGTTATATGCCTTTTGATACAGTTGGTGTTAAATGCTCTATATACAATGTGGTTTTATATTCTACAGGAATTAAAAAAATACAATTTAGAAAACACGAAGTTAAATCAAATGATTTTAATTATAATGAAACAGATGTAGTTAGAACATTATTAGAGAGTGATAAAAATGACTAAACTTGAAGAACTTATAAACGAACTTTGCCCTGATGGTGTGGAATATAAAAGAATTGATGAATTTTGTACTATAACCCGTGGCAGAGTAATGTCAAAGGATTATATCAGAGATAATGTAGGACAATATCCTGTATATTCATCACAAACTGAAAACAACGGAGAACTCGGTAAAATATCAACTTATGATTTTGAAGGCGAATACTTAACTTGGACAACTGACGGTGCAAATGCCGGTTCTGTTTTTTATCGTAACGGAAAATTTAGCGTAACTAATGTGTGTGGTTTGTTGAAAGTGAAAATCGATGAAATAACTACTAAGTATTTGTATCATATTTTGTCTATAACTGCACCTAAGTATGTCAACAAAGGAATGGGAAATCCAAAACTTATGAGTAATGTGATGGCTCGTATTAAGGTGCCGTTGCCACCTCTCTCTGTACAAAGTGAAATAGTCCATATTTTGGACTCTTTCACTTTGCTTACAGCAGAGCTTACAGCAGAGCTTACAGCAAGGCAAAAGCAATATGCCTTTTACAGAGATTATCTTTTAGACTTCAGCAACGAAGATGTAACAAAGAAAATTCCTGATATTGATTGTTCAAATGTTGAATATAAAAGACTTGGTGATATTGCAAAGTTTACCTATGGATATACGGATAAAGCAAAAGATTACGGTGATACAAGATTTATAAGAATAACAGATATTCTTGATAACGGCTACCTGAATCCGAATGATGCAAAATATATAAATCTTAATGAAGAAAGTAAAAAATATCTTTTATCAAAAGGTGATTTACTTCTTGCGAGAACAGGTGCAACATACGGCAAAACTTTGTATGTTCCTAATGATGAAAAAGCTGTTTATGCATCATTTTTGATAAAAATAGAACTTGATAATACAAAAATACTCAACAGATACTATTGGCATTTTTCAAAATCAAATTTGTATTGGAAGCAAGCTAATAAACTTGTTTCGACAGCAGGACAACCACAATTTAACACAAATGCTGTATCTAGAGTTGTAATCCCTGTACCGCCTCTTTCTGTACAAGAGAATATTGTTGAAATTCTTGATAGATTTGATAAGTTAAATAACAATATGTCAAATGGTTTACCTGCCGAGATAGAGGCACGCAAAAAGCAATATGAATACTATCGTGATACTTTATTGTCGTTTGACGATAAGGCTTGTTCACATATTGTTAAAGTAGAGAGAGAGAGAGCTAACACGCAGTAAAGCGATAAAGTGGCTTTCCATTCAGGATTTATTTAATTTGCGAAATGGTTACACTCCTTCAAAGAGCAAAAGCGAGTATTGGACAAACGGAACTATACCTTGGTTTAGAATGGAAGACATTAGAGAAAATGGTCACATTCTTAATGATTCAATTCAGCACATTACCCCTATTGCAGTAAAAGGAAAACTATTTCCTGCAAATTCAATTATTTTAGCGACATCCGCAACTATTGGTGAACATGCTTTAATTACTGTGGATTCACTTGCTAATCAAAGATTTACATATCTTACTGTAAAAAATGAATATTCAAATCAACTTAATATGAAATATATTTATTATTACTTTTTTAAGATTGATGAGTGGTGCAAAAACAATTTGAATGTTTCAAGTTTTGCTTCTGTTGATATGGATAAATTTAAGAAGCTGAAGTTTCCAATCCCACCTCTTGAAGAACAAGAACGCATTGTGTCTATACTCGACAGATTTGATAAACTTTGCAATGACATCAGCGAGGGACTTCCTGCCGAAATCAAAGCAAGACAAAAGCAGTATGAATATTATCGTGATAAACTTTTATCTTTCAAGGAGAAAAATCATGTGTGATTTTAAAGAAAAAATATATATAATTGCCTATGTGGATTTTTTAGGAACAAAAAATGCTATGAGTTCTGATAATTCGGAAAAGATATTAGAGTGCGTTAAGTTTCTGTATGATATGATAAAGCGAGATAAATGTAATATGCATTTGAATGATTGTGTGGTAAGAACATTTTCAGATAATGTCCTTTTAGCATTGCCTGTTGAGACTAACAACAATGAAGAAAAACTTGTTAAACTAATAATTGCGTTATGCAGATTTCAATTTTTATCTTTATATAGGTATCAGCTATTAATGAGAGGTTCTGTCTCAATTGGAAAAATGTATATTGATGATTCTATTGTATGGGGCGAGGGTTTAGTAAATGCATACACTAAAGGCGATTATGAAGGTAAGCCACCATGTATATCGATTTTGTCGCATAAAACTGAAAAAGGTGATAATGTATTGACTTATGATAATGCTTCAATAAGAATATTGCCGAAAGTAAATACTTTTATTAGAGAAGTTGATGATGAATTAATTATTGATTATTTAGGTAACCAAGCTTTTTATACAGTTATAGCTTTTAATTCGGTTAAAGTAACTAATAAATCTATTTGCGATACTATTACCACAAGTATAAAAGAGCAAATAGATAAATATAGCGAAGCGTTAGCAAAATGGAACTGGGTAAAAGACAACTTACCAGTAGAGAGGAAGTAAAGTTCATGAGCGAATATAATGTTGTAATGTCGACTGCCGAAAGTACGGTTGTAACTGAATATGAGCCACAGCAAACCCGTTCGGATGCATATCAAAGCGAGGCTGCACTTGAAAACGCTTTTATAAAAATGCTTACGGAGCAAGGCTATCAATATTTGAAGATTGACAGTCCGTCTGCTCTTATTGATAATTTGCGTCATCAACTTGAAAAACTCAATAACTATAGTTTCAGCGACAGGGAATGGAAGCAATTTTTTGAAAATAAGATTGCAAATTCCAACGAAGGTATTGTTGAAAAAACGAGAAAAATTCAAGAGGATCATATTCAAGTTCTACGCCGTGATGACGGTTCTTCCAAAAACATTTATTTGATTGATAAGGCGAATATTCACAACAACAGCTTGCAGGTTATCAACCAATATGTTGAAGAAGGCGGAGCACACGATACTCGCTATGATGTTACAATCCTTGTAAACGGCTTGCCTTTGGTACATATTGAACTTAAAAGGCGAGGCGTTCCGATTAAGGAAGCGTTTAACCAAATCGAAAGATACCAAAGAGACAGTTTTTGGGCAGGTTGCGGACTGTATGAGTATGTTCAGGTGTTTGTTATCTCTAACGGCACGAATACAAAATATTATTCTAACACTACCCGTAACGCTCATATCAAAGAGCAAAACGGCAAACGCTCAAAGGGTAAAAAGACAAGCAACAGCTTTGAGTTTACTTCATTTTGGGCAGACGGCAACAACAGAGTTATAGCCGACCTTGTTGACTTTACAAAAACATTTTTCGCAAAGCATACGATACTTAACATTCTTACTAAATATTGCATATTCACAAGTGAACAATTATTGCTTGTTATGCGACCTTATCAGATTGTAGCAACCGAAAAAATACTGAATCGTATTGAAGTTTCAACCAATTACAAGCAAACAGGCACAATCAAAGCAGGCGGATACATTTGGCATACCACAGGTTCGGGCAAGACCTTAACCTCTTTTAAGACTGCGCTTCTTGCATCAAAATTGCCGTACATTGATAAGGTGCTTTTTGTAGTTGACCGTAAAGACCTTGACTACCAAACAATTAAGGAATATGACAGATTTGAAAAAGGAGCCGCAAACAGCAATAAAAACACCGCCATTCTTCAAAAGCAGCTTGAGGACGACACTTCAAGCATTATTGTAACTACTATTCAAAAGCTTGATGTGTTTATTCAAAAGAACAAGGGTCACGAAGTTTATGACAAGCATATTGTGCTTATCTTTGATGAATGCCACCGCTCGCAGTTCGGCGATATGCACACAAGAATAGTAAAATATTTTAAGAATTATCATATTTTCGGCTTTACCGGTACACCTATTTTTGCACTTAATGCAGGCACAGGCTCACACCCTGATTTGCGTACTACCGAGCAGGCTTTTGGCGATAAGTTGCACACATATACTATTGTTGACGCTATCAATGACGGCAATGTTCTGCCGTTTAGAATTGATTATATCAACACCGTTAAGAAAAAAGACGGTATGACCGACAAGCAGGTTGCCGCTATCAATACCGAAGAAGTGCTTGAAGGCCACGAAAGAGTTGCCAATATTGTAAGCTACATTATTGATAACTTTGATACTAAAACAATGCGTAATGCTTATTACAGCCTAAAAGGTCAAAGAGTAAACGGCTTTAACTCAATGTTTGCTGTCAGCTCAATTCCTATGGCTAAAAAGTATTATCTTGAATTCAAAAAGCAACTTGAAGAGAAAAATAAAGATTTAACCGTTGCTACAATTTACTCTTATGCTGCGAATGAAGAAAGTTATGAGGACGGCATTCTTGCCGATGAAAGTTTTGATACCGAAGCACTTGACAAGTCATCCCGTGATTTTCTTGACAGTGCCATTGATGATTATAACAAGATATTCAAAACCAATTTTGACACTTCGTCAAAAGGCTTTCAAGATTATTACAAAGACCTTTCCGACCGTGTAAAGAACAGAGAAGTTGACCTTTTAATTGTTGTAAATATGTTCCTTACCGGCTTTGATGCAACAACACTAAACACCCTTTGGGTTGATAAAAACTTAAAGCAACACGGTTTGATTCAGGCATATTCAAGAACAAACAGAATACTCAATTCCGTTAAGGCATATGGTAACATTGTTTGCTTTAGAGATTTGCAACAGGAAACAAATGATGCTATTGCTCTTTTTGGTGATAAAGAGGCAAACGGTATTGTACTTTTGAAATCATATAACGATTATTATTACGGCTACGAGGACGATAAGGGTAAAAGACAAAAGGGTTATGAAGAACGCATTGCCGAACTTTTGCAAAAATATCCTCTCGGTGAGCAAATTATCGGCGAAACAGCAAAAAAAGATTTTATCATTTTGTTTGGTAATATTCTTCGACTTCGTAATATTCTTTCGTCTTTTGACGACTTCAAAGGTAATGAAATCTTGAAGCCGATTGATTTTCAGGACTATACCGGTACATACAACGACTTGTACCAAGAATTTAAAAAGCCTCAAGGTGATAAAGACAGTATCAAAGATGATATTGTTTTTGAAATGGAACTTGTAAAGCAAGTTGAAGTGAATATTGATTACATTCTTATGCTTGTTGCAAAGTATCATCAATCTAATTGCAAAGATAAAGAGATACTTGCATCTATTGATAAGGCTATCAGTGCATCGCTTCAGCTTCGTTCAAAGAAAGAACTTATTGATGGCTTTATCAGTACAATCAATGTTGAAACAAATGTTACCGATGATTGGGGCAAATTTGTTCAGGAGCAGAAAAAGCAGGATATTGATGCTATCATCACAGAACAGAGGTTAAAGCCTGATGAAACAATCAAGTTTATTGATAACTCTTTCCGTGACGGCGTACTAAAAACAACAGGAACGGATATTGACAAGATTATGCCGCCTGTGTCACGCTTTGGTAGTGCTGGTAAAAACCGCTCCGAACTCAAGCAAAAAATTATAGATATACTTCAAAAGTTTTTTGAAAAGTATAGGGGTTTGGTTTAATTTCTTGATGTGAAGTTGTATGGACGATAATGAAATTAAAAGGCGGCTTGCCGGTCGTGCTGCCGAATATATGATGTTCAAGGACGATGAAGAAGATATCGAAGTTCCAGAAGAAATTTTATCATCTGATGGTGTTATCGACTTTTTAGATCTTGAAGAGTCAAAAAATAAAACCCAAAGCGACATTCAAAGTGACAAATAAGATGTCACTTTGGGAAGCTGAAATAAAGTTGCTTTTTAGGTTTGCTCTATAATTTGTAGCAAAACTGTTTTGTTTCTTGCTCATATTTGCTGGAATTGGTGGTATAAGATTGGGCTTTGAATCTGTTGGTGGACGCTGCGTGTTTTCATAGAAATTTGAAGAAGACGCCTGCAAAACATATGAAACAAATTTCGGAAAACATTCGTCTGGAGATATTACAAAAATTGAAGTAAGAGATATTTCAGACTTTGATGTTCTTTTGGGCGGCTTTCCTTGTTAAGCATTTTCTATTATATTAAAAAAGAAGGCTTTTCAAACGAAACTTGCGGTACATTGTTTTTTGATATAGAACGAATTTTGAAAGAGAAGTGTCCCCCTACGTTTATGCTCGAAAATGTTAGAAATCTTACTGCTCATGATGTTTGAAATACATTTAGAATAATCAAGGAACATCTTAAAAATGGCAAAAAAGCGATTAATGCACAAATTGATTTAATAGTGAGAAAGGTGATGGATAAGGAAATGGACGATGATTATAAAATTTTGGAAGATGCTATAAGGAATTCATATGGGAGTGTTGTCTGGTCTCACAAGATACAGGAAAAACAATCCGATATTTATGCTGAAAAGTTCAAAAAAATGGAAACAATCAACATTGGAGCCGCTTCTCTTACATCAGTTGGAATTATTGCCATGATTTTTACTGATCCTTTGTGGTTGAAATTGATCTCTGCTTTAATCTCATTTGCCACAGTTTATATAACTGCATATTTCAAATCTTTTGATTTACAAAAGCTCATCACCTCACACAAAGCAACCGCCAACAAGCTGATTGCTATAAGAGACCAGTACAAAGTGTTATTGACGGAACTCAAACTTCAAAGCGACTCTGTTGAAAATCTTCTCTCAAGGTATAACGAGTTGGTCAGAGAAACAGATGACATTTATCTGGAAGCACCGAGTACGACTGATGAGGCTGCTGAGAGAGCAAGTAAAGCTTTGAAAATAAAGAAAGACAACACTTTTTCTGACGAAGAAATTGATTTATTTCTTCCAATTTCACTAAGGAGGGAAACAAATGAGCAGTAGAGTTCAAAAACACGGAGAGATTATACTTCAAAATACCAGAAGTCTTATTTCTCTCCGTTACCACACAGTAACGAAAGCTATTAACAAAGAGTTTTGGAACTCAATCAGTGATACCTTACATAGCATTTATGTGGGAAGTTATGGAAGAAATACCGCAATTGATACGAGTGATATTGATATTCTTGTTGAGCTTCCAAGCAGCCTATTTGACCGCTATAATAATCTAAGTGGCAATAGCCAATCAAGATTATTACAAGCAGTACGAAATGCGATTCTGAATACTTATCCAAGAAGCGATGTTCGGGCCGATGGACAGGTCGTGAAAATAGCTTTTTCAGATGGAATGCATTTTGAAATCGTCCCTGCTTTCAAAAGTTGGGATGGAAGTTATAAGTACCCAGATGCTAATACAGGCGGAAGTTGGAGTTCTACAAATCCCAAAGCAGAGCAAGAAGCTATGATGCATAAGAATAAAATCAGCAACGGACTGCTCTATGATACTTGCAGGCATATTCGATATATCCATGATAAATATTTCTCAAGTTATCATTTGTCGGGTATCGTAATCGATAGTTTTGTTTATAATGCGATTCAAAATTGGAGATGGCTGAATAGTGGCGAATCCTCATCTTCACCAAGTGGAACTTATGAACAGGTTCTGTTAGATTATTATAATCAACATGGAATAAGCTATGGAATGAGTATCAATGCTCCGGGGAGCAATGATACTGTTTCTACTTCTTCCAGCTATGAGTGTTTGGGTAAAGTATTAAGAAGCATGATTTAAATATAGACTAAAATAAAGGCAATCAACTGTAAAAAGTTGATCGCTTTTGTTTTACACATCTCTATGAATTGAGACTATTATTTAATAAAAGTCTTAAGTTGTAATTCTAACGAGGAATTTGAAAGCTGTGGATATCCAAATACAATGATCACTAATTCTGTGCTAATAAAAATTAAGTTTAATTTCATTTCTTAAAATCAATAATTTTTCAATTTTGGGAAAAATAATTAATAAATAGCGAATTGAATAATTAGAATTCATACCGAAAGGGTTTTACTATTTTTTGTCACTATTTCTTGCAGTGGGGGGCATTATATTTGAGTTATGATACTTCTCAATTTTCAAGAGCATCAAAAAAGCATCAATTTTCATCAAAAATTATAAAGACAAAAACGAACATCACTTTCAAATCCTGAAAGTGCTGTTTTAATGCGGAATTTTAGGGGGACTGTATTTTAACACGCGGCTTAACTGAAAGCGTGCTTTTCGCTCCAAAACCGCGTGCCGAGGGTTCAAGTCCTTCTGCCCCTGCCAAAACAAAAAGACACCTGCGGGTGTCTTTTTTGTTTTGTTGTTAAAGCAGAAGGACTTGAACCACGAAATTCAAAAGTGCTTGCACTTTTGACAGTAAACAGTCCGGTGGACTGTTTACGCATTGAGTTGATTATAAAGCCCCTGCCAAAAAAAGCACCGAATTTTCGGTGCTTTTTTCCTTTATTTACGCTGTATTACGGCGATTTTACTTACTTTTCACATATAGATAAAACTACGGCGCACGGTCTTTTCCGCACGCCGTCTTTTCATTTTCACACTGTTTTTTGTTCACTTTGTGCCACCCAATCCGTTTGGTACATCATCAAAAAAGCATCAATCACAATTCAAATCCGTTAGTGATTACTTTTTTTATATAATTTTTTATTCTTTGTGTGAATTCATATATGCAGATTTAATGCCGTTCGGTAATTCGTTCGGAATTATATTTTTGAGCCTTTCCTTGTTTCCGTCTTTGATAGCCTCACTGTAATACCAACATTTGAAATTTAACATATCAAGCGTTTTATTCAACTTGGCAATCTCAGCTTCTACTTGCTTTTTTTGGTTTTCAAACAACTCTTTTCTTTTGGTATATGTTTAACTTCCTTACATACACCAAGACATAAATTGCTTAATGTCTTTTATTTGTAACCCTGTTTTTTTCAAGCATTCAATCACACGCAATGCCTCAATTTCATTTTCGCTAAATTGTCAAATTCCCGATGTGCGATTTAATTCAGGAAACAGCCCTTCTTTATCATAGTAACGCAAAGTTGATACCGGTAAATCAAACATTTCAGATACTTGACCGATTGTATACATATTTTTCCCTCCAAAAAAATAAAAAAACTCTTGACATAAAGTTAGGTTTAGGTGTTATTATCAATATAACAGAGATTAAAAAAATATTCAATAGCGAATTTTAATTTTTAGGAGGTTGAAATTTATGGCAGTAAAACAAACAGCCGGTAGAAAAGAATTAGGAGAATTTGCTCCCAAATTTGCCGAATTAAACGATGATGTATTATTTGGTGAGGTTTGGAGCAGAGAAGATAAGTTATCACTTAGAGACCGTTCACTTGTAACAGTTACTTCTTTAATGTCGCAAGGTTTAATCGATCCCGCTTTTCGTTACCATTTGGAAAGTGCGAAGAAAAATGGAATCACAAAAGAAGAAATCACGGAGATTTTAACACATAATGCTTTTTATGCAGGATGGCCCAAAGCTTGGGCTGCATTTCGTATGGCAAAAGAAGTGTGGAATGATAAGAACGAGGAAACCAAAGATAATACGATTGAAAAACACGCTTCATCAATGATATTTCCGATTGGTGAGCCGAACGACAACTTTGCACAGTATTTCAGCGGAAAGAGTTTTCTCGCTCCTGTTTCTAAAGACCAGGTTGGTATTTTCAATGTAACCTTTGAGCCGAAATGCAGAAACAATTGGCATATTCATAAAGCAAAAAACGGTGGCGGACAAATTTTGATTTGTGTTGCCGGACGAGGATATTATCAGGAATGGGGCAAGAAAGCTATAGAGATGCTGCCCGGCGATGTTGTGAATATTCCTGCGAATGTCAAACATTGGCACGGCGCTTCGGCTGATAGTTATTTTTCTCATTTAGCTATTGAAGTTCCGGAAGAAAATACATCAAATGAATGGCTGGAAGCTGTGTCAGATGAGGATTATTTTAACGCAATAAATTCTTAAATGGAGAACTTAGTACATTAAGCGATTTTATAATAACAAAACAGGTTTGCCTTAAAATTTTGGACAAACCTGTTTTGTTTGATAAGTTGAATATTTCTAATTTAATATGTCCTTGGGCCAAGATTTTTTTAGCGCTAAATAAGAAATGACAAAGTTTGCAAGCCAGCCTGCCGGTACGGCAAGCCAAACAAAGGCAATACCGAAACGGGGCGCAAAAATCAATGCTACGGACAAACGAATTGCAAGGTTAACCATATTTGCAATTAAAAACGGTCGCATATTTCCTATTCCACGAAGAACACCGTCTGTTGCCATTTTGATGCCCATAAATATGAAAAAGTAGCCTAGCCATTTCATATAATCACCGGACACCTGATACGCTAATTCAGTTCCGTCTTTGCCTAAGAAAAGCAAAGAAATTTGAGTGTGCATCGTTTCAATAATTACAAATGCAAGAACGGCAAAGCATACATCTAACAGTAAAGCGGCACGGTAGCCTTTCTTAATACGGTCGATTTTTCCTGCGCCGAGATTTTGCGAAACAAAGGGTGACACTGCATTCCCGATGGATACAAATATCAGAGAAAAAACATTTTCTACTCTCATTGTTGCCGCATAGCCTGCGAGTGCTTGCGTGCCAAAAGGATTTACAACCGCTTGCACAATCATCATACCGATTGATACTGTTGATTGTTGAAGGATAGACGGAACGGCGATTTTAAGCATTGTGCGCAGTTCTTTTTTGTCAAACCAATGAAACGAACCTGCATATTTTCGCATACGGTAAAGAAAAATCAAAAGCGAAAGTACAGCTGAAATACCTTGTGCAATAAGAGTGGCAAGAGCTGCACCGAATACTCCGAGTTTAAGACCTCCAACCATCCAAAGGTCCATAATGATATTCAATACAGACGAAAATATTAAAAGCCATAACGGGATTTTTGATTCACCGATTGAAGTGAACATGGTTGACAGAATATTATACATAAATAAAAACGGAAAGCCAACAAAATAGATGCGTAAGTACAGCACCGCATCTTTCATTATATCCGCAGGCGTTTGCAGTATGCTCATCATCCAATGAGAAGTGCAAAATCCAAAAACACCGAGAAATACGCTTAAAAGCAAAAAACTTATTAAAGAAGTAGAAACGATTGTTTTCATCTTTCCGTAATCTTGAGCACCAAAATAACGGCTTACAAGTACACCTGCGCCTACACCTGCACCGAGTGCTATGCAAATAAAAACATTCGTAAGTGCGGCACAGGCACCGACGGCCGCAAGCGCAGATGAGCCTACAAATTGACCGACGATGATTGAATCAGCCATATTGTAAACTTGTTGAAAAAAGCTGCCTAAAATAATAGGCATTGCAAAAACAGTCAACGCTTTTAGGGGTGGGTCTGTTATTAAATATTCGTCCTTTGTCATTTTTATATTCTCCCGAACTTTGCTTGAATTATTTCTGTATAAGTTTTACTGAAATTACATCAAAAAACAATTATATTATCAAAAAGCCGAACAAGCTGCAGCTATCTCAGTCTGCACCCTGTTCGGCTTTTGCTTTTTACTGAACAATCGCTCCCTGAGCGAACGTTAAAATTATATCATTGGTATAAATGAAAGTCAATGAAAAGTAATAAATTGACAATTTTGCTTGTATGCTGTAATATAAAACTATCAATCCTAAAATAGTAACAACAACATTGCAAGATTGTAAGGTAGAAAAGCAACTAACGGACATTACAACGTGTATGTATCCGCTATATACGTGCGGGACTGAAAACGGGACAGCATAGTCAACTATTAATTGACCTTGTAAACACGTTCACAAAATATTAATAATTGTTCATAAACTGTTTACAAAATCTTGGCGGTAATGAGCCAAAAAAAAGATAGTAGTGTAAAGGGTGCAAAAACAAAAAAGCCACCACCGATACGGGCGGTGGTTATTTTTGTGCTTAATACTACAAATTGAATATTCCGCACCTTGCCGGCAATACTCTTTTGAGTGTTGAAAGAATAGCAAACGGATACCTTGCAAGTGACGTACTTGCAGCATCTATCACGGTTAGAACGGTACATACTTGAACACTAAAGCAACAAGGCTTTAGTGTTCTTTTTCGTACCCAGCTGGTGGATAAACAGACAATTAAGGGCGTCTTGCCTAAAGCTCACATAAACTCTACTCGGTTGAGTGCCTTATGGCTGTATTGATACATTGAGCGGTGAGATTAGACGGCTTGTATTAACTTAAATTGTATGTTCAAAAACTTAACGATTTACTAAGTCCTTAAGTGAATATTTGAGGACGAATTATTATTATGAATTTATTTAAGAAAAGAGGTTTATATGATAGATTTTACAAGCGAAGATGGCATTATGGATGCCATTGATAAGTTTTTTCACTTATCACAAGAGGAAAAAGATAACTACAACAAGAGCTTAAAGGTTGATAAAGCAAATACCTTGAGGTTTTTGTATATGTTTCATGAGGTTTTTAAACTTCGAGACTTTGGGTTTAAAGTTGAAAACGAGGTTGATGAGCCTAATAGTATTATGTCAACTAATTCCAAAGCAACGATTACAAAGAAAAGCCCAATGGTATTTGAGGGTGACACTCTAACTTGTCTTGCAAAGGTTTTCAAATTTGCTAATGAAGCAATAATTAACTTTGACGAAATGAATGAGGAAATTTATTTTCCGGTTTTTGTAAAAGGTACAAAGGTCAGAGAAGGTTCGGCAGTTAGAAACCCAAGCTATTATGATGCTGAGGTTTTTAATGACGATAGGTCAATATTTTATGACCTGAGGGAAAAGACTAAAGTTTTTTATCCTGATAAAGATTATGATGAGCAGAAGCTTTTTGCCGTTGCGAACTTTATAAAAATGTTCAATTATGATTTAAACGACAATATGCTTGAAGGTTTTGTGAAAGTGAGCATAACTAAAGGTTTAGTTCTAAATGGTAAATTTGATTCTTGGATTATTTCAACACCTCGACGTATTGAGGTTTTTCGTCAGCTTTTAGAATATTCCGAGAGCTTTAAAATTGAGGCTTGTGAGGATAATGATTGCAGGTTTGAATTTGAAATTAAAGAATTAATGTAAAAGAAAGGGAATTAGTATTATGGGTTTATTAGTAAATTTATTCACAATCGCAGGGGGTAGTGCACTTTTGACAGGTAAGAGCATCTCTGAAAAAAGACACGCAAAAAAAATTGACGACAAGCTTGAACAAGGTTACATTGGCACAAACGAAAAAAGGCAGGACTATTTGCTCAACTTGTTGCTTAGTGACGATCCGAAACAGTTTGCGGAGTTCGAAAAAATTTGGGGCAAGAAGTTTGTAAGGAGTGACTATGGTTCATTAGCCGAACTACACAAACCAATTAAAGAAATTGCAGACAGGGAAGGCTGGGAAATGATAAGGAAATATGGTTGCCCATATGGCAAAGAAGACCCGATCTGGGCTTTGTATCATGAATGTAGAAGACGTAACTATGGATATTAATATAATAATAAAGCTTTTATTTTGCGCTTTATGTTATAGTTGAGTATTTGCTAATATATTCTTATATTGAATAATCAAAAAGTAATAAATTGACAATTTTGCTTGTATGCTGTAATATAAAACTATCAATATTAGGAGTAAAATTATGAAAACTAAGGAAAAGGTTGAAAGTAAGAAAGGGAAAAAATTGAAAATTGTTTTGCTTGTTATTGCGGCAATAGTTATCGTAGCCGTTGCTTTTATAAATTTAACTACTTTGCCGAAATATGACGATGATAAAAATGTTATTTATGTCGGTTCTATGGTGAAGTCAAAAACAATAGATTATAAGGATAAAAGCGGCGAGGGGCTGACTAAAAATCCTATTATTAAAATTATGCAAATGGTTTGGCGTTTTTGTGACGGCGGTGATAAAAGCAAGCACGCAAAGCAAAATCCACCAAAAAATATTGAAATTATAAGCGATATTGCGTACATAGATGACGGAAATTATTATCATAAGCTTGATGTGATGTATCCTAACAATATTTCTGAAAATGATAAACTTCCGGTTATTATTGATATTCACGGCGGCGGTTGGATGTATGGTGATAAAGGGCTTAATGAAAATTATTGCCGTGCGCTTGCCGACAGGGGATATGTTGTTTTTGATATTAACTACCGTCTTGTGCCTGATGTTAATGTTAATGAGCAGATTAAGGACGTTATGTCTGCGCTTAAATGGATAGGCGAAAATATTGACAACTATCCTTGCAACCGTGAAAATATTATGCTTACGGGTGATTCGGCAGGCGGTATGCTGGCATCTTACGCAGGTGTTTTACTTCAAAGTGAAGAATTAAGAGATATATTTGATACCGAAAGCGCCGATATTAAGTTGACTGCTTTGGTTTTGACCTCTCCTGTTTCCTATATGAAGGACGGCGGTTGGTTCAGCGTTTATACAAAGCCGCTTTGGGGAAAAAATTATAAAAACAGCAAAACATACAATTATATGGATTTTGATGAAATTTTGCCTTTTGCAAAGGAAATGCCGCCTACATATTTGATTACAAGCAGCGGGGATACTCTTGCAGAGAAACAAACCATTCAGCTTTATGAGCTTTTAAAAAAGAACGGCGTTTCGTGTGAACTTGCAAATTACGGTAAGGAATACGGCGAAACTTTGCCTCATGTGTTCAGCGTTTTGCAACCGTTTGAACCTGCCGGCAAGGACGCAATAGACAAAGCACTTGCCTTTTATCAAAATGAAATGAAACAAGGCGTAAATTAAGATTTTAATTGCGCCCATTATGCTGTTTTGACAGCGACTCGATGATAAAATCATTTTGGTGTTATATATGACGAAAAATAAATTGCTTGATTCTAATCAGCTTAAAATAATTGCAATTGTCGCTATGACGGTTGACCATATTGCGTGGATGCTTTTTCCCGGTTATCCGAGGGAAGCGTTGCCTGTTATTATGCATATTATCGGAAGGCTTACTTGCCCGATTATGTGCTATTTTATAGCAGAGGGATATCATTATACTAAAAATATAAAGAAATATACTTTTAGATTGTTCCTTTTTGCATTTATATCTCATTTCGCATATATTTTTGCATCTAACGATTTTGTTGATGTTAAATCCTTTATCCCTTTTTATTACGGCAATTTTCTTAACCAAACGAGTGTAATGTGGTCGCTTGCATGGGGACTTGTTATGCTTCGAGTGGCTTGCAGTAACAAGTTAAATAATGTTTTAAAAGTTTTATTTGTTATTTTAATATGCATAATAACTCTTCCAAGCGATTGGAGTTGTATTGCCGCACTTTGCATTATGGCGATAGGTACAAATAGGGGAAATTTCAAAAATCAAATGCTTTGGATGATTTTTTATGTGTTCCTTTATTCATTAGTTTATTTCTTTGCTATTGATAAGCTTTACGGTATTATTCAAATGGCGGTTGTTATTTCAATTCCTGTTATTTATCTTTATAACGGTCAACGAGGAAAAAATGAAAAGGTCAATAAATTTATGAAATGGTTTTTCTATATTTATTATCCTCTTCATCTTGCAATAATCGGAGTAATAAATTTAGTATAAATATAAAAAAGACGTGATGCAAAACTGCATCACGTCTTTAATCTTATAACTGCGAGGCTTCGTAAGAAACGCCTAAAAGTGCCGAGTCGCTTTTTAATTTTGAGCGTACTATATTAACATTTTTAAAATTATCCATAAGAAGATTATATATTTTCCTGTCAATAAGGTCGATAACATAATCCTCGTTCATAATTCCGCCGCCAAGGACTATCAATGGTGGATTGAAAATATAGATAATGTTAATAAGACCTATAATCATTTCATCAATCCATTTGTCGATGACCGACCTTATTTCCGGTTTGCTGAAATTCTCTTTTTCAAAAATTTGAAATGCATTAAGATTAGTCGAGTTTGCTTTGTTTACAGCTTCAATAAGTGCTTTTGCAGAAGCATAACATTCATAACAGCCTTCTCCGCCGCAGGTGCATTGCTTACCACCGGCATGAGTAATCATGTGACCGAATTCTCCTGCGGATGATGTATTACCTTTATAAAGCTTGTTGTTAAGGAACATTGCACCGCCTATGCCTGTTCCGTAAGTAAGGCATAAAAAGTCACTGTGACCCTTTCCGGCACCGAATCTTGCTTCACCGAGAGCAAATGCGTTTACATCGTTTTCAACAAAAGTGGGAATATTTGTCTTATTTTCAATAATCTTTTTTACCATCATTCCGGTGTAATAGGGAATGTTATCGGTTGAATATACTACTATACCGTTTTCACTGTCAACCTGACCGGCTGTAGAAATTGCAATGCGGTCTATGTTTTCATAGCTTTCGATTATGCGTATAATTTTTTGAACAAGCTCCTGACCGCCTTTTTGTGCCTCGGTAGGTACTGTATGCCTGTCGGTAAGATTGAATTTTTCGTCACAAATAGCATATTTGATATTTGTTCCGCCGATATCGAATGCCAATATTCTCATAGTATCACTCCATATATGTATTGTTCTTTAATAATTATATCAATTTATTTTGTTGAATTCAATAGTTATTGAAAATACGTTAAATTTGTGATATAATTAAGTAAATAATTTATCTTAAGGAGATAGGTATGGCTGATGAAATTAAAGAGGAAAAGCTTGACAGTCCTCTTGTAGTACACAAAAAGGGAGATGCTTCTTACCAAGAAGAAGGCAACGAGGTAAGTATGCAAAATACTCACGTTGATGAGGACTCTGATGCCCCTACGCTTGAAAGGCATAGATTTAAAAAAGAAAAGAAAAAGAAAAAATGGCCATATATGCTTGCTGTAATTGTTGTAGCTGCAGTTGTTGTTATTGCCTTGCTTGTTAATAACGGTACAATTAATCTTTCTAAAAAGGAAACTACGTCAGCTTCCACTAAGTCGTATACAACCGATATTGTTAATCCTTTTAAAGATACAATCACCGTTAAAGGCACATATATTTTCTATGAAGGTACCGAGCTTGACGATATCGGCTCTCTTGAAAGGGAAATTAAGTATCAGGATGCGGACAAAACATTTAACGTTCAGGATGAGCATGCCGATTCTAATTTTTTAAATAAAGAGGTTTTGCCGCTTCTTACCAAGTATAAAATGAAATATAATGTCACTCATATACAGTCATCGGGTCTTATTTCAAAATATGAGGCAACTACACAAGCAGTAAGCGACACCGCACCGTCAAGTGACGCACAGGTGTCAGATGCTCAACCGCCGCAACAATGATTTTATGGATATTGAATTATTAGCGAATAAAATAAATCTTAATAGTGAACTTAAAAATAAAGTGCTTAGCCTTGTCGAAAAGGACAGGGCTAAGCTTATTTCTTTATGTAAAAAAGCAGATAACGATAATTTTAAATCTGTTTTCACTAAAAATGATATGATTAAGCTTGCCGTAGCACTGCTTTACAGTGTTGAATTTACTTATCCTAAATATCAAAAGGCAGTTATAAGCGATGAAATATATTTTGAAACAATGAAAGATATTGCCGTTTGGTGCGAAAATAATAACAATAAAGGGTTGAAAAATCTACCTTGGATAAAAAATCATCTTAATTTTGATCTTTTCAAAATAGGCAGGCTTCAATTTCAAATTTATAAGTGTGATAATCGCACTTTGAATTATGATTTATTACCTTTTAATTTCGGTGAAAATCTTATATATGTTCATATTCCGCAGGGCGAAAAGCTTGTTTATGCCGAGTGTGTTAATTCACTTAAAAATGCTAAAAGCTTTTTCGGCGAGTATTTTCCGAATTATGATTTTGATTATTTCTTTTGTGAAAGCTGGCTTTTATACGGCGAAAATTGGCAATTTATGAATAGCTCAAGTAATATTTTGCAGTTTTCGACTTTGTTTGATTTGGTATATTCGGTTGAAGATGACAGGCAGGCTATTGAAAGAATTTTCGGTAAAAGGCAGCTTATTAAGTCAAAATATCAAGAAAATACCGCTTTGCAAAGAAGCGCTAAGCGTTTTATGCAAAACGGCGGTAAGTTGGGTGTGGGTATAGGAATACTCTTTAAAGGCGATATTTAAAGATTTTTATAATAATTTACGGCTAATTCATCACAGCGCTCATTATATGGGTGGCCGTTATGACCTTTTACCCAATTAAACGTAACTTTGTGTTTTTCGAGCAAAGACAAAAGAGCTTTCCATAAATCGACGTTTAAAGCAGGCTTTTTGTCTGCTTTTTTCCAATTGTTTTTTTCCCAATTGTATACCCAACCCTTTGTGATTGAGTCGCAAACATATTTTGAGTCGGTGGTAAGATAAACCTCGCAAGGCTCTTTGAGAGCCTTTAATGCTTCTATAACCGCAGATAATTCCATTCTGTTATTTGTTGTTTCTTCACAGCCGCCGACAAGCTCTTTTTCTTTATTTCCATAGACGAGTATTGCCGCCCAGCCACCTTTTCCCGGATTTCCGGAGCAGGCACCGTCTGTATATATTTTTACTTCTTTCATATTTTTCACCAAAATGTAAATTTTTATATATTTTACCATTCTTTTTGGCAATAATCAATATAGAGTTTAGTGTCCTATTATTGGTGCCATGCGCTTTGAACACTTGACATTCAATCTATTATCATTTATTATATACTATAATTTCAGTTGAACGGAAAAAATATTTTTAATTCGGAGGTTTATATTTTAATGACAAATCAAAAAAGTCCTTACGGTAAGATTGCTGACGGAAAACGGAATTCCAAGAAGCGATATGTAACTTATCGTAAGACAAACAAGAAAAAGGCTCAAATTCCGCCTGAGAAGAAGGAGTCTGTACGTATAGCATTTTTAGGCGGTATTAACGAAATCGGAAAGAATATGACTCTTTACGAATACGGCAACGATATGTTTCTTGTCGATTGCGGTCTTGCATTTCCAGATTCCGATTTGCCCGGTGTTGACCTTGTAATTCCTGATTTCAGCTACGTTGAACATAATGCTGATAAAATCAGGGGCATAATCATTACTCACGGTCACGAGGACCATATAGGCGGACTTGCTTATCTTCTTAAAAAGGTAAACATTCCTATTTATGCAACAAAATTAACAATCGGCTTAATTAAGGGTAAACTTGAGGAGCATAGGCTTTTAAACTCGGCAAAACTTGTTGAAATTAAGCCGAGAGATAACATTACACTCGGTGCTTTCAATATTGAGATGATTCATGTTAATCACTCTATTCCCGATGCCGTAGGTCTTGCTATTCGTTGTCCTGCCGGAGTTATTATTCAAACCGGCGACTTTAAGATTGATACGACACCTGTTGACGGCGATATGATTGATTTAAGCCGTTTTGCAGAATACGGCCGTAAAGGTGTATTGGCTCTTCTTTCGGATTCTACAAATGCCGAGCGCCCCGGATATACACCGAGTGAAAAATCAGTCGGCGACAGTTTTGAAAACCTATTTAGAAAAGCAAATAAAAAGAGAATCGTTGTTGCAACTTTCGCTTCTAATATCCACAGGGTACAGCAGATTATTGATGTTGCGTGCGCACGCCACCGTAAGGTTGCCGTTGTAGGAAGAAGCCTTGAAAATCTTGTTAAAGTCGGAAGTGAACTTGGATATCTTAATGTCCCGCAGGGAATTTTGATTGATATTAATACTATTAAAAATTATTCTGATGACCAACTTGTAATTATTACAACCGGCTCTCAGGGCGAGCCTATGTCCGCTCTTACGAAGATTGCTTTCGGCGCTCACACAAAGGTTACATTATCGCCTAATGATTATGTTATTATTTCGGCTACTCCTATTCCGGGTAATGAAAAAATGGTAGGAAATGTAGTTAATGAGCTTATGCGTCACGGCGTTGAAGTTATATATGAAAAAATGTATGATGTTCATGTTTCCGGCCATGCCTGTCAGGAAGAACTTAAACTTATGATAGGGCTTGTTAAGCCTAAATATTTCATTCCTGTTCACGGCGAGCAAAAGCATCTTCAAAAGCATGCTAAACTCGGCGAAGCAATGGGCATTGACAAGAAAAATATTTATATTGCAAATATCGGTGAAAAAATTGAACTTGCCGACGATAAAATAAAACTTGTTGAAAACGTTCCGTCGGGTGAAGTTTATGTTGACGGTATCGGTGTAGGCGACGTCGGCAATATCGTTCTTAATGACAGAAAGCATCTTTCTATGGACGGTATTATTATAGTTGTAGCAACTATTGACAGTTCAACCGGTCAGGTTATAAGCGGTCCGGACATTGTTTCAAGGGGCTTTGTATATGTTCGTGAAAACGAGGCTCTTATGAACTCTGCAAGGGATCTTGCGTGCAGAGTTATTGACGAAAACTATAATGTTAAATTCCATGATTGGAATGCGGTTAAATCAGGGCTTCGTGATGAACTTTCACGATTGATGTATGAGAGAACAAAGCGCAGACCTATGATTTTGCCTATTTTGATGGAAATATAACGGAGGATACAAAAATGAAGGTTATTTTACAGCAGGATGTTAAAAATCTCGGCAAAAAGGGTGACCTTGTAAATGCTTCAGACGGATATGCGAGAAATTTTCTTTTCCCAAAGGGACTTGCAATTGAAGCAAATTCAAGCGCTATGAATGATTTTAATAATAAAGAAGCTTCTAAGAAATTTCATAAAGCTGAAGAGATTAAAGCGGCTCAGGCTGATGCTGCAAAGCTCGACGGCAAAACCTTTAAACTTACGGCAAAAGCAGGTGCCAACGGCAAACTTTTCGGCTCTGTTACGTCTAAGGATGTTTCAAAGAAGATTAAAGACGAACTTGGAATTGATATTGATAAGAGAAAAATCGTTATGCCGGATGTAAAGGCGTTTGGTACTGTTCAAGCTGAAATCAAGGTTTATCAAGGCATCAGCGCAAAGGTGTTTGTTCAGGTTTCGGAGGCTTAATTTATGGCTGAATCGTTAAATGTTTCGGGCTCAGTTAATATGCCTTTTAATCTTGAAGCAGAGCAATCTGTTTTAGGTTCAATATTAATTAAGCCGGAATGTATAGAAGAGGTAATTGAACACGTTAATGCCGATTCGTTCTATCTTCCTCAGCATAATGCAATATTCAGCAGTATGATGGTGATGTACAGCAATTCAAAGGCTATAGACCCTGTTATTATTGCTGACGCACTTGCCAAGGACGGAAAATACGATGAGGCAGGCGGCAGAGATTATCTTTTGCAGCTTGCTCAATCAGTTCCTTCTACAGCTAATGTTGTATATTATGCAAAAATCGTAAAAGAACAGTATTATCTTCGCCAGCTTGTATCTCTTTCGTCAAAAATTATTGAGGATGCAACAAGCGGTGAGGCTGATGCGACAAGCATTTTGGAAAATGCGGAGCAAAGTATTTATAATATCCGCCAGGGCAGGGAATCAAACGGTCCCGCAAAGGTAAGCGAGGTTATAGTTAACGACGTATATACAAAGCTTGCACAAATAACAGGGGACGATAAGGAAAAATATAAGGGGATTCCGTCAGGCTTCGGTATGCTTGATAAAATGCTTACGGGCCTTAATAAGGGTAATCTTATTCTTATAGGCGCCCGTCCTGCTATGGGTAAAACAAGCTTTGCGCTCAATCTTGCTCAAAATATTACAATGGGCGCAAGAAAAAAGTGTATAGTTTTCAGCCTTGAAATGCAGAAAACCGAACTTGCCGAGAGACTTCTGTCTTCTCAGGCAGGTGTTGAATCTCAAAAGCTTAAAACAGGCGAACTAACTGATGAGGAATGGGTAAGGCTTGGCAATGCTGCGGCAACATATAACGATGTTGAACTTTATCTTGATGACACATCAGCTATTACTGTTCCTGAAATTAAGTCACGTGTTCGCAGAATGAGGGGCGTTGATTGCATTATTATTGACTACCTCGGTCTTATTTCCTCTGCAACTAAAAAGGAAAACAGAGTTCAGGAAGTATCTGAAATTACACGTAGCTTGAAAATGATGGCTAAGGATTTGAATATTCCTGTTATCTGTTGTGCTCAGCTTTCCAGAGGTACCGAAGGTCACGGCAAAAACCATAAGCCACAGCTTGCCGATTTGCGTGAATCAGGCTCTATCGAGCAGGATGCCGATATAGTTCTTTTCCTTTATCGTGAAGCATATTACAGTACAGAGGTTGATGAGGATAAGCAGGACCAAATTGATGCCAATAAAACAGAACTTATTGTTGCGAAAAACCGTCACGGCGCAACAGGCTCAATTGAATTGACCTTTGATAAAGAATATACTCGATTTAGGTCTGTTGATAAATCTAATTATGAATAAAAAAGCAATTAACACCGTAGAAAAATATAATATGCTTTCAAAAGGTGATAGGGTTCTTGTTGCCGTTTCAGGCGGTGCAGACTCTATGGCTTTGTTAGAGTTTTTTATATCAATTAAAGACAAATATGATTTGAACCTTTGTGCCGCTCATATAGAACACGGCATACGTGGTGAAGAATCTTTGAGTGACGCTCTTTTTGTAAAAGAATATTGTGAAAAATCAGGCATTAAACTTTATATGAAGTCTATAAATGCTCCCTATCTTGCAAAAAAAGCAGGTATGGGTGTCGAAGAATATTCACGACAGGCAAGATATGACTTTTTTAGTACAATACCCTGTGATAAAATTGCAACTGCCCATAATTTAACAGATAATGCGGAAACTCTTTTATTCAGGCTTGCAAGGGGAACAGGGCTTAAAGGGGCTTGTGCAATTCCGCCCGTAAGGGATAAAATCATTCGCCCTTTTATAGAAATTTCTTCTGATGAAATTCGTGCTTGGTGTAATGACAATAACATTGCTTACAGAATAGACAGTACAAATAAAGACGATACTTACAGCAGAAATCTTATTAGGCTTCAAATGTTGCCGCTTTTTCAAAGGTTAAACAACGGATATCTTGAAAACATCAATGATTTTATCAGCGACGTTAATGATGACTATTCTTTTATTATGAACGAAGCGCAAAAGGCATATAATATTTCGGTTGTTAACAATGAAATAGAACTTAATAAATTAAATTTGCTTGATAACGCAATAAAAAAACGTGTTATTAAATCATATTTTGAAAATAATAATTTGAATTTAGACCGTATTCATTTGCAAAATATCAATAAGATTACGCAAAAAAGCGGAAAAATTCAAATAAAAAATGATTTATACGCTATTAGTGCAAAGGGCAAACTTCGCATTGCAAATCTGAAAAATTCGCCTAAATTAGATGAAATCGTAACCGAAATTTTAAATATTAATGAATTTAACGATAAAAATGTTGATTTTTATTGTGACTGTGATAAAATTATCGGCAGCGTTACAATTCGCAAAAGATTACCCGGTGACAGCTTAAAACCTGCCGGCAGAAATGTTAACAAAACTCTTAAAAAGCTTTTTAACGAAGCGGCTTATCCGATTGAAAAAAGAAACGGCGATATTGTTGTTTGTGACGATAAGGGTATTATCGGCATTATCGGGCTTTGTGCTGATGACAGAGTCAAAAAGGATTGTAATACTGAAAATGTTTTTATAATCAAACTTCCTTCGGAGGATTAATTAATGAATAATATGTCAAAAAATTGGAAATCAATACTTGTTTATATTTTGATTCCTATTCTTTTAATAGGCGCTGTGATTTATTTTGTTAATTCGCAGACATCTACGCAGTTGAAGTATTCTCAAGTTGTTTCTATGTTTAAAAATAACGAGGTTTCCGAGTTCAGTCTTGATTTATCAAGCGGTAATCTTATTTATAAAACCTTTGCTAAGCCGAAGGAGGAAAAGAACTACTCTGTTCCGAATGTTTCATATTTCCTTGATGATATCAGGGAAAGTGTTGATAAATATAATGACGAGCATAGCGATAAGCCGATTGTTTATGACTATAGGGCAGGAACGTCAAATGCTTGGATTTACAGTATGATTCCGTCACTTCTTATGTTTGTCGTTTTGATAGCGCTGGGAATTTATGCGTTTAGGAAAATGAGCGGCGCTATGAATAATGAAACCAACCGCACCTTGGGATTTGGCAAAATTAAAACCAAAACTCTTGTTGAGGATGAAAAGCGCAAGACTACATTTAAAGACGTTGCCGGTTGTGACGAGGAAAAAGCGGAACTTGAGGAACTTGTTGAATTTCTCAAAAATCCCGAAAGCTTTACCGAGCTTGGCGCAAGAATTCCGAGAGGTGTACTTCTTGTAGGTCCTCCGGGTACAGGTAAAACCCTCCTTGCAAGAGCCGTTGCAGGTGAAGCAGGCGCACCGTTTCTTTCAATTTCAGGCTCTGACTTTGTTGAAATGTATGTCGGCGTCGGTGCTTCACGTGTAAGAGATTTGTTTGAACAAGCTAAGAAAAAAGCACCTGCAATTGTATTTATTGATGAAATTGATGCAGTTGGTCGTCACAGAGGTGCCGGCACAGGCGGCGGCAATGATGAAAGAGAACAAACTCTTAATCAGCTTCTTGTTGAAATGGACGGTTTCGGCACTAACAGCGGTATTATTGTTATTGCTGCAACAAACAGACCGGATGTCCTTGACCCGGCTCTTTTAAGACCCGGCAGATTTGACAGGCAAATTACCGTTAACAGACCCGATGCTCAGGGTAGAGAGGATATACTTAAGGTTCATTCTCGTAATAAGCCGCTTGGTCCCGATGTTGATCTTAAAGAAATTGCTAAAGATACAATCGGTTTTACGGGTGCAGACCTTGAAAACCTTTTGAATGAAGCTGCCCTTCTCGCAGTAAGACGTAAGAAAAAGGCTCTTACTATGCAAGAAATTTCCGACGCAACCTCACGTGTTGAAATGGGTACTGAGAAAAAATCGCATAAGTATTCCGAAAAAGCCAAGAAGCTTACTGCATATCACGAAGCAGGTCACGCTGTTTCATCATATTATATTGAGGGTCATGACCCGGTTAAGGAAATTTCAATTATTCCCCGTGGAATGGGTGCCGGCGGCTACACTTGGTATACCCCACAGGAGGAAAATTATAATTCAAAGGCAGATATGCTTGATGATTTGATTTCTCTTCTTGGCGGACGTGTAGCTGAAGCGCTTTCGCTTAACGATATTTCAACCGGTGCGTCAAATGACCTTCAGCGTGCAACATCAATTTGCCGTGATATGGTTTCTAAATACGGTATGAGTGACGAACTCGGTCCTGTTGTTTACAGTGATGATAATAACGAAGTGTTCCTCGGTAAAGATTACGGTCACGTAAACAATTACAGTGAAGCAACAAGCGCAAGAATTGATGAGCAGATTGAAAAGATGATGAGAAAAGCTTATTCTCAAACCGAGAGTATTCTTAAGACTCATTATGATAAGCTTGAACTTGTGGCTGAAACGCTTATTAAGAATGAAAAAATTTCAGGTGACCAGTTTACTCAGCTTATGGAAAACGGCTTTATTGCCGATGAAAAAGTAAGCGAAAACGAGGAAGCTCAGGCAGAAGATACCGAAATTGTTGATGTTAAAAATGTCAACGAAGACGATTTATCTTCAAATGAACCAAAAGATTAATTTAATAAATAAAATCAGAGTGACGATGCATATAGTACCAGTATTGTCACTCTTTTTTATGTATTCTTGACTTTTATACAAGATATAGTATATAATAATATCAATTTTGAACTTCGACTTGGAGGGATAGTATTGGCAAAAAAACAAGAATATGGCAATGAAAGTATTAAGTCATTAAAGGGTGCGGACAGGGTAAGAAAAAGACCTGCCGTTATTTTCGGCTCTGATGGTTTAGAGGGCTGTGAACACTCTGTTTTTGAAATTATGTCAAACTCAATAGATGAGGCGAGAGAGGGCTACGGTAATAAAATTTGCGTAACCCGTTTTCTTGACGGCTCTGTTGAGGTGCAGGACTTTGGTCGTGGTATTCCTGTTGATTACAATAAAAACGAGGATAAATATAACTGGGAACTTCTTTTCTGCGAAATGTATGCAGGCGGTAAGTACGATAACGGCGGCGATAACTATGAATTTTCGCTCGGTTTAAACGGTCTCGGTCTTTGCGCTACGCAGTATGCTTCCGAATATATGGAGGCAGAAATTCATACCGACGGCTATAAGTATACCTTGCACTTTGAAAAGGGCGAAAATATCGGCGGCCTTAAGAAAGAAAAGTATGATAAAAAGGATACAGGCACACGAATTAAGTGGAAGCCTGATTTGGATGTTTTTACCGATATTAATATTCCTATTGAGTATTTTCAGGAAACTATTAAAAGACAGGCTATCGTAAACGACGGCGTTAAGTTTATACTCAAAAATCAAACCTCTGCTTCTAAATTTGAAACATTTGAATACTGCTATAATGACGGTATTATGGACTATGTAAAGGAAATAGCAGGAGATACGGCTTTCACAACTCCTCAGTATTGGGAGTGCGAAAGAAAGGGTAAGGACAGAGAAGATTTACCCGAATATAAGCTTAAAATAAAATCTGCTATTTGCTTTTCTTTAAAAAATCAGCTTAAGGAATATTATCATAACTCAAGTTTTTTGGAACACGGCGGTGCTCCCGAAAAGGCTTTTAGAAGTGCGTTTGTTAATCAAATTAACGCTTATCTTAAAGCTAACAATAAGTATTCCAAAAATGACGGGCAAATTAACATTCAGGATGTTGAGGATTGCATAATTTTTGTTGTGTCGTCGTTTTCTACTCAAACCTCTTACGAAAATCAGACTAAAAAGGCTATCACTAATAAATTTATTCAAGAGGCTATGACTGATTTCTTCAGAAAGCAGTTAGAGGTTTATTTTATTGAAAATAAAATGGACGCAGATAAGATTTCTAATCAAGTTCTTATCAATATGCGTGCAAGAATAAAGGCTGAAAATACAAGAAAAACGCTTAAAACCTCACTTCAGTCAAAGATGGATATGACAAATCGTATTCAAAAATTCGTTGATTGCCGTTCAAAGGACGTTAATGAACGTGAGGTGTTTATAGTAGAGGGTGACTCTGCTTTGGGTGCTTGTAAGCAGGCAAGAGATGCTTCTTTTCAGGCAATTATGCCTGTAAGAGGTAAAATTTTAAATTGCCTTAAGTCTGATTACGATAAAATTTTCAAAAGCGAAATTATTACTGATTTGATTAAGGTACTCGGTTGCGGTGTCGAGGTTAAGAGTAAGGCCGCAAAGGATTTATCTCTTTTTGATATAAATAATCTTCGTTGGTCAAAAATTCTTATTTGTACCGATGCCGATGTTGACGGCTTCCATATCAGAACACTTATTTTAACTATGATTTACAGGCTTATGCCTAAGATTATTGAAGCGGGCAAGGTTTATATTGCCGAATCTCCGCTTTATGAGGTTACGTGTAAGGACCAAACCTATTTTGCTTATAACGAAAAGGAAATGGACGAGATTAAAGAGGAAATAGGCGACCAAAAATATACCGTTCAGCGTTCAAAGGGACTTGGCGAAAACGAGGCTGAAATGATGGCTCTTACCACTATGAACCCTAAAACAAGACGTCTTATTAAGGTTACACCCGATGATGCTCAAAAAACTTCCGAAATGTTTGATTTGCTTTTGGGTGATAATCTTGAAGGACGTAAGGAATATATTTCGGATTACGGTCATCTTTATCTTGATGCCGCAGATGTCAGCTAAGGAGGTAATTTGTTTTGGCTAAGAGAAAAATTAATAAAGACGAAGCAAAAAATCAGCCTCTTGCAGATAACGTTCATATCAAAGGTGCAGGTTCTGTTCAGGATGAGGTGATTACAAACACCTTAACCGATAACTTTATGCCTTATGCTATGAGCATTATTCTCTCACGTGCCATTCCGCAGATTGACGGATTTAAACCGTCGCACAGAAAACTTCTTTATACAATGTATAATATGGGGCTTTTGCAAAGCGGAACAATTAAGAGTGCTAATATTGTAGGGCGTACAATGCAGTTAAACCCTCACGGTGATGCGGCAATTTATGAAACTATGATACGTTTATCCCGTGGTAACGAAACATTGCTTTATCCTTATGTTGAATCAAAGGGCAACTTCGGTAAAGCTTACAGTAAAAATATGGTATATGCCGCTTCTCGTTATACCGAGGCTAAGCTAGCGCCTATTTGCCATGAACTTTTTGACGATATTAAGTCAGACACGGTCGATTTCGTTGACAACTATGATAACACAATGAAGGAACCTACTCTTTTACCCGTTACCTTCCCGTCAATTCTCTGTAATGTTACTACCGGTATTGCCGCAGGTATGGCGTCGTCAATTGCTTCATTTAACCTTAAGGAAATATGCGATACAACCATTGCTCTTATGAAAAATCCCGACCATGAGGTCAGCGATACACTCCTTGCTCCTGATTTTGTCGGTGGCGGTTATATTCTTTATGATAAAGAAGAATTTGATAAAATTTATCGTACGGGCAGAGGCTCGGTTAAGGTTCGTGCAAAATATAGCTATGATAAAAAATATAACTGTATTGATATTACCCAAATTCCGCCTACTGCAACAAGTGAAGCGATAATTGATAAAATTGTTGAACTTGTTAAAACAAATAAAATTAAAGAAATCAGCGATGTTCGAGATGAAACAGACCTTTCAGGATTGAAAATTACAATTGATTTAAAACGTGGAGTTGATCCTGATAAGTTTATGGCTAAGCTTTATAAATCCACTCCTCTTCAGGATTCGTTTAGCTGTAATTTTAACGTTCTTATTAAGGGCAGACCTATGGTTTTGGGCGTTAGGGATATTCTTCTTGAATGGGTTGATTTCAGGCTTGAATGTATCAGAAGAAGAGTTACGTTTAATCTTAATAAAAAGAAAAATCAACTGCATTTGTTAAAAGGCCTTTCTAAAATACTTCTTGATATAGACAAAGCAATTAAAATTGTCAGGGAAACAGAGAGTGAGTCAGAGGTTGTGCCAAACCTTATGATTGGCTTTGGTATTGATGAAATTCAGGCTGAATATGTTGCAGAAATAAAGCTTCGTCATTTAAACCGTGAATATATCTTGAAAAGAATTAAAGATATTGAACAACTTGAAAATGAAATTGTTGAACTTGAAGATATCCTTTCAAGCAAAAATAAGATGAAAAAAATTATCATCAAAGAACTTGAACAGGTTACAAAGAAGTATGATAACGGCAGAAAAAGTGAAATACTTTATTCTATTGACGAAAGCGTTGAAGAAGAAGCGGTTGAGATTCCCGATTATCCCGTAACTTTGTTTATTACAGAACACGGATATTTCAAGAAAATCAAAACCGCAAATCTTCGTATGAGCGGCGAACAAAAAATTAAAGAAGGAGATACTCTTCTTCCTGAGATTGAATGTTCAAATAAAGATGAACTTTTGTTTTTTACAAATCAATGTCAGGTTTATAAGGCTAAGGTTGACGATTTTGCAGATACAAAAGCTTCGGTTCTCGGCGAATACGTTCCCAGAAAGCTTGAAATGGCAGAGGACGAGCAGGTAGTATATACCGCAGTTATAAGCGATTACACGGGATATATGATTTTTGTTTTTGAAAACGGTAAGCTTGCAAAGGTTGATATGGCTTCTTATGCTACTAAGACAAACAGAAAAAAGCTTATCAATGCTTATTCGAATAAATCGCCTTTAGCTCAGGCAATTTACATTAAAGAGGATACAGAACTTGTTATTTGCTCGTCAAGCGGAAGAATGCTTCTTGTTAATACAGGTGCGATTTTGCCTAAGACGACTAAGGATACGCAAGGTATTTCGGCAATGAAACTAAAGAAAACTCACAAAGTCGTTTCACTCCATATTTATCAAGAGGGTGAATTTGAGAAAGCTTGGAGATTTAGAGCTAAAAATTTGCCGGCGGCAGGTGCGCTTCCGAGTGAAAATGACGTTGCTGAGCAGATAACATTTTAAAAAATAAAATAACACTTGCATTTTTATTTTGCTTGTGATATAATTCATTAGTAATTTATATAGACGGAGGAGATACTATGCTCTGGTATCATTATGTTTTCGGTGCAGTATTAATTGTATTTTCAATTGTAATTACTATCGTTGTACTTATGCAGGAAGGTCGTTCGCAGAATCTTTCCGGTGCTATTGCCGGCGGTGCTGATACTTTCCTCGGTAAATCAAAGGGAAGAACAATTGAGGCAAAGCTTGAAAGAATCACCAAATGGATGATTGTTGTATTTTTTGTTATAGTACTTGCTGCATTCCTTGTTTTTCTTTTTATAGGATAAGAATTAAAATGATTAACCTTGCGTAATGCAAGGTTAATTTTTTTGTGAGGAAAATATGAATTTTATTATTTTTGATTTAGAATGGAACAATGCTTATAACTATAAATTAAAGCGTGGTATGAATGAAATAATTGAAATCGGCGCAGTAAAGCTTGATGAAAATTTAGATGTAGTTGACACATTTAAGCAGCTTATTAAGCCGCAGCTTTCAAGAAAACTCGGCTCAAGGTTTAAAAATCTTACACATATTACTATTGATGAAATTAACGATAACGGAATACCGTTTGAAAAAGCCTTTGACGATTTTGCAAAATGGTGCGGCAGGGGGGACAAACTGTTTTTAAGTTGGTCAACAAGCGACTTGTATACCTTGGTTGCTAATTTTAAATATTTTGAAAATACCGTTTATGTTGATTTTATGACTAAGTATGCTGACGCACAAAAATATTGTATGAGCTTTATTGAAAATGCGAGTGCCGCCAATCAAATCAGTCTTTCACACTGTGCTGAAACTTTTGGGATTGATACAGACTCTGCTAATTTTCACAGAGCGCTTGAGGATTGTATGATTACGGCTTTGTGCTTTAAAAAGGTTTACGACCATGATAAGCTTGCAAAATATATTCACACCTGCGATATTTCATTTTTTGAAAGGCTTGTGTTTAAGCCGTATTATATCAGGGAAACGGAATATGAGGATTTTAAGCTTAACGATGTTAAAATAATATGCCCGATTTGCGGCGGTACTGTTGCCCCTATTAAAAAATATGAATTTACCAATAATACTTTTAGGGGAGCCGGATTGTGCGAAAAATGCAGCAGAAAGTTTTGGACTTATGTAAGGGCTAAACAAACGTATGACGAGGTTGTTGTATCGTCACGTGCCGTTCCTATTAACAAAAAAAGAGCAAAACATATTAACTGATTTTAAAATTTACAATTTAATTCTTTATTTATTATAAATTTTGTAATATAATAAATTATATTTTTTGACGGAGGTACTTATATGGCTTCAAATGATTATGATGATTTATTAAAGTCTTTTATGAGTAATTCTACAAAAGCATATAATGAAGATAAAACTTCAAGAGAAAACGGCAGTAATGTTCCTGCGTCTTATTCTCTTTCTTCCGCCGATGACAAAAAGGCAAAGAAGATACAGCGTGGCCGTGATATTGAAAAAGAGCTTGTTCAAAAGCAAGAAAAAAAGCTTAAGAAAAAAAGAGCAAAGCAAAATAAAACTCCTGCTCAAAAAGCTCTTTCAAATTTCGGCAAGGTTATTTTGGGCGCAGTAATGGTAATCGGCGTTGTCGGTATTGTTTGCTTTTCGGTGCTTGCGATTTATGGCTACAGCGTTGTTTACGGCGACCCTGTATTTGACCTTACAACCGAGGCGAAGGTAGGTCAAAACCAAACTTCGTTTATCTATGGTTATGACGGCGATGATGTTGTTGAAATTACAAGGCTTCACGGTGAGGAAAACCGTATTTGGGTTAATCTTGATGATATGAGCAAATATATTCCTGAGGCTTTTGTTTCAATTGAGGATAAGCGTTTTTATAAGCATCACGGCGTTGACTGGATAAGAACAATTGGTGTTTTTCTTAAAAATAATGACCAAGGCGGCTCAACAATTACGCAGCAGCTTATAAAAAACCTTACCGATGATAACAAGGTTACTTATGTTCGTAAGTTTAACGAGATTTTAAAGGCACTTAACATTGAAAGAAATTTCAGTAAGAAACAAATACTTGAGGCTTATCTTAATACAATTTATCTTTCAAACGGTTGCTATGGTGTTAAAACTGCGGCGGAAACCTATTTTGGTAAAGAAGTATCGGATTTGAATGTAGCTGAGGCTGCCAGCATTGCGGCTATTACTCAGTATCCGAGTAAATATGACCCTCTTAACGAGCCTGAAAATAATAGGAAACGTCAAATTGATGTCCTTTATTCTATGAAGGATAAAGACCTTAAATATCTTACGGAAGATGAATATCAGCAAGCTAAAGCCTATGAAATGGTATTTACTAACAGTAAGAATTATAAAGGCTCGCAGATTAAGAGTGACGACAGCAAATCAAAGAAAAACAGCATTACCGATTATTATACAGACTATGTAATCACAACTGTTCAAGAGGATTTGCAGAAAATGGGCTACACAAGTAAAAAGGCGCATGACCTTGTTTACGGCGGCGGCTTGAAGATATATACCGCTATTGATTTTGACGTTCAGGATTCAATGGAGGACGTATATGAAAACTATAGGCGTATGCCTGACGAAACAGTTCAAGGCGCTATGGTGGTTATGGGATATGACGGACGTGTAATGGGTATTGTCGGCGGAACCGGCAAGAAAAAAGCTTCTATGGTCCTCAACCGTGCCACAAATTCCAACAGACCGCCAGGATCTACAATTAAACCGTTATCTGTTTATGGCCCTGCTCTTGAAAAGACAAAAGAGGATAACGAAACAGGTGTTTATTGGTCAACAATTCAGCAAGACAGACCTTTCAAAACCGTTGAAGGTAAGCCTTGGCCTGTAAATGAGGGCGGCAGCTACTCAGGCAGAAGTGTAACTCTTCAATATGGTCTTTCAAGGTCGCTTAATACTATTTCAGCAAGAACTCTTGATAAAATAGGCGTTGATTATTCTTACGATTTTATTACGGAAAATTTCCATATAACCTCACTTGACAGTGTTCGTGACTCTGATTACGGCCCCCTTGCTATCGGCTCTTTGACAAACGGAGCAACAGTTCTTGAATTAACTACTGCTTATGCATCATTCGGCAACGGCGGTAATTATTATGAGCCTTATTGTTATTATAAAATACTTGACAGCCAGGGTAATACTCTTATTGAAAAAGAGCCTGAAAAAACAAAGTCAACTGCTTTGAGCGAGAACACAAGTTGGGTTATGAACAAACTTCTCCAAACTGTTATGACAGAGGGTACAGGTACTACCTATAAGCTTTCAGGTATTGAATGTTTCGGTAAAACCGGTACAACTAATGATAATAAGGACCGTTGGTTTATCGGCGGTACTCCTGATTATGTTGCAGGCGTTTGGTACGGCTATGATAATCCTAAGGAAGTATTTTACAACCTTTCTCCTAACCCATCGGGTACTATTTGGAACACGGTTATGAAGGAAGTATATGCTAAGCTTGATGAAAAGAATAAGAAATATACCAAGAAATTCCCTGAAAGTGACGGCATAGTAAGAAAATCTTATTGCAGAAGCTGCGGTAAACTCAGAAGCGGTACGGGTGCTTACGGTTGGTACGACGTTGATAATTTGCCGGGCAATTGCACAGGTAATCATTCCGACGGAAGCTATTATTATAATTCCGGCGGCTCGTCATCAAGCGAAACAACGTCTGCTTCAAATGGAAATAATTCAAACACAACAAAATCAAGTGCAGATAAAACAACGCAGGCTCAGACTCAGGCGCCTCAAACAGAGGCTCCGACTGAAGCCCCTGCAACCGAAACTCCTGCTCAATAATAATTTAACATTTTAAATAAGAAAGGAAGGTCGATTTTCGATTTTCCTTTCTTTGCTGAATAAATCCTTTGAAAGGTATTTTTTATGAAAATAATGTCTGTTGACTATGGCGATGCAAGAACAGGAATTGCATTTTGCGATAAAAATGAAATTCTTGCTACAGCCTTTGCAACTATCAATGAAAGCTATCAGCCAAAATTAATAGAAAAAATAAAAGAAATAATATCATCTCAAAATCCTGAAATGATTGTTATTGGGCTTCCGAGAAATATGGATGGTTCATACGGTTTCAGGTGCGAAAAGTGTAAGCAACTCGGTGAAGAGCTTAAAAAAGAAATTGATATTCCCGTTGAATATGAGGATGAAAGGCTCACAACCGTTATTGCACACGATATTTTATCGAATAATAACGTTAAGGGTAAAAAGAGAAAAGCAAATGTTGATGCTGTTTCTGCCGTAGTTATTCTTCAAAGTTTTATTGATAAAAGAAAAAGTAATTAAGCATTTTTAATCATCGTAATATTTAACGGTGGTTGTATGCACTTTAGAATTAAAAAATGCGATATATTTATTGATTATGCATTTATTCTTGTTTTAAGTTTAGCTGCTGTTTTTAATTCAAAGCAGGTTATTTATCTTTTGCTTTTTTCCGCTTTGCACGAAATAGGGCATTTGACGGCACTTCTTATTTGCAAAGAAAAACCTTATAAAATTCATTTGTCATATTACGGATTTGCTATAAGATATACTGACGATTTACCGAGATTTAAGGAATGTATAGTCCTTTTGTGCGGCCCTTTAGTTAATTTGGTATTATATTTGTTTTTTAAAGATAATATCAATTTGATTTTGTTTTTGCTTAATTGTTTGCCTGTTTATCCACTTGATATCGGCAGGATAGTACGTCTTTTTTCTATAAAAGCGTCGAGAATATTAAGCGTAATTACTGTTATTTTAATTTGCATTTTATGTGTTTATATGTTAATTTATAATAAATCATATTCGCTTATTTTTGTTACGATATATTTGATTATCTATAGTATTAATTATAATTAATAAAACCCGAAAGGTTAAAAATTGATGAAAAAAGAAGTTGAAAAGCTGTTGCAATATGTTCAAAAGCCAGCAAGATATATCGGCGGCGAGCTTAATGCGGTAGTTAAGGATAAAGATAAAGTTGATATCAGATACGCTTTCTGCTTTCCCGATACTTATGAGATTGGTATGAGTCATCTCGGTATGAAAATTCTCTACGGTCTTGTAAATGACAGGGAGGACAGTTGGTGCGAAAGAGTGTTTGCTCCGGATAACGATATGGAAGAGCAACTCAGAAAAAATAATGTTCCTCTTTTTGCTCTTGAAAGCGGCGATTATATTAAAGATTTTGATATGATTGGTTTTACTCTTCAATATGAGCTTTCATATACAAACGTTTTGAATATGCTCAATCTTGCTCAAATACCGCTTAAATCAAGCGACAGAGAAAATTTGACGCCGCTTATATGCGTTGGTGGCCCTTGTGCCTGCAATCCGGAGCCGATAACAGATTTTGTCGATATCGTTTTTCTTGGTGACGGCGAGGAAACTACAAATCAGGTTATAGATTTGCTTATTGATTGCAAGAAAAAAGGACTTTCAAAAAAGGAATTTTTGCTTAAGGCTAAAGATATAACAGGCATTTATGTTCCGTCGTTTTATGAGGATTCATATAAAGAAGACGGTACATTGAAGGAACTTAAGCCGCTTTACGGCGCACCCGAAAAGGTGAAAAAAGCAGTTGTTTCTGATATGAACAAGGTGTTTTACCCCAAGGAATTTGTTGTTCCTTATATTAATATTGTTCATGATAGAGCAGTTGAGGAAATATTCAGGGGATGTATAAGAGGCTGCCGCTTTTGCCAAGCAGGATTTATTTACAGACCGATTAGGGAAAAAAGTGTAGAAACGATTAATAAGCAAAGCAAGGCTTTGATTGATTCAACAGGCTATGACGAACTTTCGCTGTGTTCTCTTTCAACTTCGGACCACAGCGAGGTTAACAATATGCTTACAACGCTTATTGATTGGACCGTTAAGGAAAATATAAATCTTTCTTTGCCGTCGCTTCGTGTTGATAATTTTTCCGACGAACTCGTTGAACAGCTTAATAAGGTAAGGAGAAGCGGTCTTACATTTGCGCCTGAGGCAGGCACTCAACGACTTCGTGACGTAATAAACAAGAACGTTACTCAAGAGGAAGTAATAAGAACTTGCACTAAGGCTTTTGATAACGGTTGGACATCGGTTAAGCTTTATTTTATGATGGGCTTACCAACCGAAACAATGGAAGATATCGAGGGCATTGCAAATCTCGGTATGGACGTTATTCATGCTTTTTATAATAACCCCAACAGGCAAAAAGGGACGGGTGTGCAGGTGTCAATTTCGTGTGCATCGTTTATCCCTAAGCCGTTCACTCCGTTTCAATGGGAACCTGAGGACAGTATGGAGTCACTCAAAGCTAAGCAAAAGCATTTGCTTGAATCAATACCAACCAAAAAAATCAGGGTTTCATATCACGAAACTCCGACCTCACTTCTTGAAGGCGTTCTTGCCCGTGGTGACAGACGTCTCGGAAAGGTTATACTTCGTGCGTATGAGCTTGGCTGTAAATTTGATTCTTGGGACGACCAATTTAATTTTGACGCTTGGATGCAGGCTTTTGAAGAAAACGGAATTGACCCACATTTTTACACTCACAGAAAACGTGAATTTTCAGAACTTTTACCTTGGGATCATCTTGATTACGGTGTGAGCAGGAAGTTCCTTGAATTTGAAAATAAAAAGGCACACGAGAATAAAACAACCCCTCATTGCAGAATTAAATGTGCAGGTTGCGGTGCAAATAAGTTAAACGGAGGACATTGCGATGCGAGAGGTTAGACTTCGTTTTTCAAAAACAGGCAGATTAAAATATATCAGTCATCTTGATATCAACCGTGCAATGTCACGTGCTCTTAAAAGAGCAGGTATTCCGCTTTGGTATACCGAGGGTTTCAATCCGCACCCTTATATGAGCTTTTCACTTCCGCTTTCTCTCGGCGTTGAAAGTCTTTGTGAAAGCGTAGACTTGAGAATTACCGGGGAAATTACTAATAAAGAAATTAAGGATAGGCTTAACAGCGTTTTGCCCGAAGATTTGAAAATTGTCGATGTTTATGACGATTTTCGAGATAACAGCGAAATTGTATATTCCGATTATGTTTATAAATTTGAATTTGCGGATAATGATTTAGCTTTAGAAAAAATTAAAAATGTTTTATCAAGCGATGAAATTCTTGCTCTCAAAAAAGGCAAACAGGGTAGAAAGCGAGTTATGAAAGAAACAAATATTAAGTCATTTATTGATAAATATTCCATTTCAATTCGCAATGATGTTATAGTGCTGAATATTCGTTTGCTCGCAGGACCTGAAAAAAATCTTAATCCCTCGCTTTTGTTCGATACGATTATAAGGCTTATAGATATGGATTTTGAATGGAAAAGTATTGCAAGAATATCACTTCTTGATAAAGATTATAAAGAGTTTAAATAAATCTTTTACTTTTTGAAAAAATACTTGCAATTTCCAAAACATTATGGTATTATATATCAGCATTTAATCCGTTGTAACTCTTACAACGCGTGTAATGTCGGCGTTTAGCATTATAAGAAGATGGTCCTCTTTCGTTATTCGTTATGAACATCTCATAAAATTTAGGAGGAAGAAAAATGGACGCACTCAAGTTAATTGAAAAAGACAGCACAAAGGCTGAACTTCCAAAGTTTAACATTGGTGATACAGTTAAGGTATCTGTTAACATTCGTGAAGGTCAGAGAGAAAGAATTCAGATGTTTGAAGGCACTGTAATTGCTATTAAGGGTTCAGGCATTTCAAAGACATTTACCGTTCGTCGTCTTTCATACGGCGTTGGTGTTGAGAGAGTATTCCCAATGCATTCACCTAACGTTGTTGACGTTAAGGTTGTTCGCAGCGGTAAGGTTCGCCGTGCTAAGCTTTATTATCTTCGTGACCGTGTCGGCAAGGCTGCAAAGGTTAAGGAAGATATCCAGTAATTTAATATTACTTATTAAATACCACAGATTTTATTTCTGTGGTATTCTTTATTGATTGAAATATGAATATATGTTAAAATATATTTAGAAAATTTTTGAAAGGAGACAATATGGCTGATTTTCAAAAACAAACTGTTCAGTGGTTTCCCGGTCATATGGCTAAAACAAGGCGAATTATTAAAGAAAGTCTTACGCTTGTTGACGGTGTAGTTGAACTTGTTGACGCTCGTATTCCGTATAGTTCGTCAAATCCTGAACTTGACAGTATAATTAAAAGAAAACCGAGAATTGTGCTTTTAAATAAATGCGATATTGCAGACCCAAATGCTACTAAGCTTTGGATTGAATATTATAAAAATAACGGTAAATACGCTATCCCTGTTGATTGCAGAACGGGTAAGGGGCTTAATGCTTTTATCCCGACTGTTAATAAGGCGCTTGCAGACGTTATTGAGAAAAATAAGGCGAGGGGAATGGAAAATAAACCGCTTCGCCTTATGGTAGTCGGTATTCCGAATACCGGTAAATCGTCATTTATCAACAGAATGGCAGGCAACAGTAAGGCTAAGGTTGCAGACAAAGCCGGTGTTACAAGGCAAAAACAATGGTTTGCGGTAGGTAAGGGGATTGAACTTCTTGATACTCCCGGTGTTCTTTGGCCTAAGTTTGACGATAGCGAGGTTGGCAACAAACTTGCTTTTACAGGCGCTGTTAAAGACGAAGTTACCGACCTTGAAACATTATCGTGCAGATTGCTTGAAACTCTTGCAAAAACAAGGCCTAAGGCTATTTGTGACAGATATAAACTCGATAGCGTGGATAATCTTCAAGGCTGGGAAATGCTTGAACTTATAGGAAAAAAACGTGGCTTTTTGATTAAAGGCGGAGAAATTGACTATGAGCGCACAGCAGTTATGCTTTGTGATGAATTTAGAGGAGGAAAGCTCGGCAAAATATCGCTTGAGTTGCCGTAATTATGGATTGGCTTGAATATGAAAATAAAGCCTATGAGCAAGGCTTTAATATTGTTTGCGGTGTTGACGAGGCAGGCAGAGGCCCTCTTGCAGGTGACGTGTATGCTGCCGCAGTAATACTTCCGAAAGGGTATGTTGTTGAAGGTGTTAACGACTCTAAAAAACTTTCTGAAAAGAAAAGGGAAGCGCTCTTTGATAAAATAGTTGATGAATGTATTTGTTATAGTGTCGGCACGGCAAGCGTTGAGGAAATAGACGAAATTAATATTTTGCAGGCTACTTTTCTTGCTATGAGACGTGCGGTTGACGGCTTAGAGGTTAAGCCGGATATTGCGCTTATTGACGGAAATAAAAAGCCGGGGCTTGATATTGCCGAATGGGATATAATTAAAGGTGACGCAACAAGCGCAAATATTGCCGCCGCTTCAATTATCGCTAAGGTAAGCAGGGACAGATATATGCGCCAAATTGCAGAAAAATATCCTGAATATCAATTTGAAAAGCATAAGGGATACGGTACTAAGCTTCATTATGAAATGCTCGATAAATACGGAATAAGCGATGTTCACAGGAAAACATTTTTGAAAAAATATATGGATAAGAAAAATGAACAATAAGGGTAAACTTTGGGAAATTGAGGCGGCTAATTATTTAAGAAAGCATAAATATAAGCTTGTAGACGTGAATTATACAACACGCTTTGGCGAAATTGATTTAATTGTTCAAAATAAAAAATATTTATGTTTTGTCGAAGTCAAGCAAAGAAATATCAATTCAATTGCTTTACCGAGAGAATTTGTTACTTATTCAAAGCAACAAAAAATAATCGCAAGTGCAAAAATGTATTTAATGCAAAACAAGACTGATTTACAGCCGAGATTTGATGTAATTGAGATTTATACCGATAATAATAAAATAAAATCTATAAAACATCTTGAAAATGCTTTTCAGTTAGTATAAAATATTATAAACCTAAATTATAAGGTGAAAGGAAACAATATTATGCTTTATACATCTACAAGAGATAATTCAATCAGGGTAACGGCTGCTCAGGCTATTGCTCAGGGTATAAGTGAAGAAGGCGGACTTTTTGTTCCTGTTGAACTTCCTAATTTTGATATTAACAAAATTTCTTCAATGACGACTATGAGCTATATTGACAGAGCTAAAACCGTTCTTAAAGAGTTTTTGACAGATTTCAGCGAAGAAGAACTTGATTATTGCGTAAGCGGCGCTTATGCTGCTCAAAAGTTTTCCTCTCCTCAAATTGCGCCGACTGTTAATGTTGACGGCAATAAAAATATATTGGAACTTTGGCACGGTCCTACTTGTGCATTTAAAGATATGGCTCTTCAGCTTTTGCCTTATCTTATGACTGTTTCGGCTAAAAAGACTGCAGACGGTAAAACAATTGTTATTCTTGTTGCTACATCGGGCGACACAGGTAAGGCTGCTCTTGAAGGATTTAAGAATGTTGACCACACTAAGATTTTAGTGTTTTATCCTGTTGACGGCGTTTCTCCTATGCAGAAACTTCAGATGACAACGCAGGAGGGCGATAACGTTTCGGTTTGTGCAATCAACGGCAATTTTGATGACGCTCAAAGCGCAGTTAAGTCAATCTTTACAAACGCTGAGATTAAGAATGAGCTTGCAAAGAAAAATATGATGTTCTCATCTGCAAACTCTATCAATTGGGGCAGGCTTGTTCCTCAAATTGTATATTATTTCTCAACCTATTGCGACCTTATCAATATGGGCAAGATTAAAGCCGGCGACAAAATAAATGTTGTAGTTCCCACGGGTAACTTCGGCAATATTCTTGCAGGCTATTATGCTAAGAAAATGGGGCTTCCTATTAAAACTCTTGTTTGCGCTTCAAATTCAAACAATGTTCTTACCGATTTCTTGAAAACAGGTACGTATGATAAGAACAGAAAGTTTTATACAACAACTTCTCCGTCAATGGATATTCTTATTTCGTCTAACCTTGAAAGACTTCTTTATCATATGAGTGACGGTGACGATAAGCTTATTAATGACTTGATGAATCAGCTTTCAAATGACGGTAAATATACTGTATCGGATGAGCTTATTTCTAAAATTCAAAAAGAGTTTGACGCAGGATTTACTGCAGAACAAAATGTTGATGATACAATTAAATCTCATTTTGACAAATACCATTATCTTTGTGATACTCATACAGCTGTAGCCGTTAAGGTTTATGATGAATATGTAAAGGCAACAGGCGACGATATTCCTACAGTAATTGATTCAACTGCTTCTCCTTACAAGTTTTCGGCAAGCGTGCTCAATGCTGTTCTTGCCGGCAAAGCACCAAAGCTTGATGAATTTGCTATGGTTGATGAGCTTCATAAGGTTACAGGCGCAGATATTCCTAAACCGCTTGCTTCTCTTAAGGATAAGAGCATTCGCTTTGAAAATGTTTGCAATAAAGAAGATATGAGCCAAATGGTATTCAAACTTCTTAATTTATAATAAAAAGGCATTAAATAACGGCTCTGCGCTTTACAGAGCCGTTATTTTGACTGATTTTAGCGACAACTGCAGCCGTCGCCGCATTCAAATGTTTCGCATTTTGTGTCAGTTGAGCTTGTTGCGTTGCTGTTACCTACTTTGATGTGACCTGCGTTGCAATTATTAGTCTTATCGTGATATTTGCAATTTTTAACGTCGCAGGAAATGCCTTTGATTTCCATATCCATTACTTTTTCACTCCCTTCGGTTATTATTATTTGATTAAAAAGATTTTTTATTCATATAATTTTTAACAAAATTTTCCTTTAAAAGAAAGGCGGAATATATGTCACTTTTCGCAATTGCCGATACTCATTTATCATTTGGCACCGATAAGCCTATGGATACTTTTGAGGGTTGGTCAAATTATACACAAAGACTTAAAGAAAATTGGAATAAAATAGTTGACGATAAGGATTATGTTGTCATTGCCGGTGATATAAGTTGGGCTATGAGTTTTAGTGAGCTTGAAGCTGACTTTGATTATATCAATAAGCTTAACGGTAAAAAAATCATTCTTAAAGGTAACCACGATTATTGGTGGAACACAATGAGCAAAATGAATAAGTTTATTGAGGAAAACGGCTTTGATACAATTTCAATTCTTCATAACAGCTCTTATGATTTTGACAGCTTTTCCGTTTGCGGAAGCCGAGGTTGGTTTTTTGACAGTGATGAAGAGCATAATGAAAAAGTGCTTAATAGGGAAGTAATGCGCCTTAAGGCTTCGATTGAAGCGGCAAAAAATGAAGAGAAAATTGTTTTTCTTCATTATCCGCCTGTTTATGAAAATCAAAATTGTAAGGAAATTTTAAATCTTTTAAAAGAAAAAGGTATAAAAAAATGTTATTATGGGCATCTTCACGGTATGGCGGCTAAATATGCCTTTGATGATAATTTTGAAGGAATTGATTTTAAACTTATTTCTGCAGACAGGCTTAAATTTGTTCCGCTTTTGATAAAAAAGTTTTAATTTGTAAATAATTAACAATATGTTTAATATTAAATGAATATAAAAAACTTGATATTATCGGCATTATATGTTATAATACCGCTTCGGTGATTAGAATTTTTATTGATAGGAGGTCATTATTATGGCACTTAAATCATCTAATAAAGTAGATACTAATGTTTATGAAATTGAAGTAACTGTTACACCTGAGGTGTTTACAGATGCTTGTAAGTCTGCATATATGAAGCAGAGAAAGTCAATCCAGCTCCCCGGTTTCCGTAAGGGCAAAGCTACACAGGGTATGATTGAAAAAGTTTACGGCGAAAACGCTTTCTATGAGGAAGCACTTGAGATTGTTTATCCTGAAGCTGTTACAGCTGCTATTGAGGAAGCAGGTCTCAGAACTGTTGATACACCTTTCGACCTTGACGTTCCTGTAATGAGCAAGGAGCAGGGTGTAGAAATGAAAATGAAGGTTACAGTTTATCCTGAGGCTAAGCTTGGAGATTATAAGGGTCTTAAAGCAACAATGCTTCCTACAGAGGCTACTGATGAAGATGTAGATAAGGAAATCGAAAATATGCGTGATCGTAATTCTCGTCTTGTTACAGTTGAGGACAGAGAAGCTCAAATGGGTGATACAGCAGAAATCGATTTTGAAGGTTTTGTTGACGGCGTTGCATTTGAAGGCGGCAAGGGCGAAAATTATCCTCTTGAACTTGGCTCAGGCTCATTCATTCCTGGCTTTGAAGAGCAGGTTGCAGGTCATAAGAGTGACGAGGAATTTGATGTAAATGTTACATTTCCTGAGGATTATGCAGCAGAACTTGCAGGAAAAGACGCTGTATTCAAATGTAAAATTCACGAAATCAAGTCAAAGGAACTTCCTGAGCTTGACGACGAATTTGCTAAGGATGTATCTGAATTTGATACTCTTGATGAACTTAAGGCAGATATCAAAAAGCAGATGAATGAAAGAAAGGCTGAAGAAGCTAAAAACGATTTTGAAAACCAGCTTATTGAGCAGGTTATCGATAATATGGAATGTGAAGTTCCGCAGTGTATGTTTGACAAGCGTGCAGATGAGATGGTTCAGGATTACGCTTACAGACTTCAAATGCAGGGTATTGACCTTGATACATACCTTAAATACCTCGGACAGGATAAGGATGCATTTAAGGCAACATTTAAAGACGGTGCCGAAAAGCAGGTTAAGGCTTCTATTGCACTTGAGGCTATTGTTGAAGCTGAAAAGCTTGAAGCAACCGAAGAAGAAATCGATGCTGAAATCGCTAAGCTTGCCGAGCAGTATCAAATGGAAGCAGACCAGATTAAGAAGGCTGTTCCTGCTGACCAAATTGCTGCTGATGTTAAGACAAAGAAAGCAATCGACATTATTGTTGATTCAGCAGTTAAGGAATAATTTAATTTGTTTTAATTCTGCCCGTTTGCTACAGCGGGCAGTATTGTATTATTAAGTAGCAGAAAGGTCATGATAAATATGGCATTAGTACCATACGTACTTGAACAAACAAGCGCCGGTGAGCGCTCAATGGACATTTATTCAAGACTTTTAAATGATAGAATTATCGTTTTATCCGATGAAGTTAATTCAACTACAGCTTCTCTTGTAGTTGCTCAGCTTCTTTTCCTTGAGGGACAGGATAAGGATAAGGATATAAGTCTTTATATTAACAGTCCCGGCGGTTCTGTTACCGACGGTATGGCTATTTACGATACAATGCAGTACATTAAGTGCGATGTATCAACTATTTGTATGGGTATGGCTGCATCTATGGGCGCATTCCTTCTTTCAAGCGGTGCGAAGGGAAAGAGAATTTGTCTTCCTAATGCAGAGGTAATGATTCATCAGCCTCTCGGCAGAACAGAGGGTCAGGCAACAGAGATTGAAATTGCAGCTAACCACATTTTGCAAACTAAGAAAAAACTTAATTCTATTATGGCTGAAAACTGCGGCAAAACAGTTGAGGAATTGACAGCCGCTACAGACAGAGATAATTGGCTTACTGCTCAAGAAGCTCTTGAATTCGGCCTTGTTGATAAAGTTATTGATAAAAGATAATTTGAGGTGATTATATGGCACACGACGAACCTAAAAACGGCGTTGCAAGATGCTCTTTTTGCGGCAAGCCTGAAACGTTGGTTCATAAGCTTATTGAGGGACCGGGTGTGTTTATTTGTGATGAATGTATCAATCTTTGTTATGATTTGATTGAGCAGACATCATCACCGGATATTCCCCATACGGTTAAGCAATCAGACAATAAGGTTCTTCCAAAGCCTGAGGAAATTAAGGCTAAACTTGATGAATATGTTATAGGACAGGATGATGCAAAGGTTGCATTGTCTGTTGCTGTATATAATCACTATAAAAGAATTTACTCTAATGTACGTGGCGATGTTGAGCTTCAAAAGAGTAATGTTATGCTTTTAGGTCCGACCGGTGTTGGTAAAACCATGCTTGCGCAAACGCTTGCCAAAATTCTTGATGTTCCGTTTGCTATTGCAGACGCAACCACTCTTACCGAAGCAGGCTATGTTGGCGAAGATGTAGAAAATATACTTCTTAGATTAATTCAGGCAGCCGATTTTGATATTGAAAAGGCAGAACGTGGAATTATATATGTTGATGAAATAGATAAAATTTCCCGTAAGAGCGAAAACAGGTCTATTACACGTGATGTAAGCGGCGAAGGCGTTCAGCAGGCTCTTCTTAAAATTTTAGAGGGTACTGTTTCAAATGTTCCTCCTACCGGTGGAAGAAAACACCCACAGCAAGAATATATTCAAATAGATACTTCAAATATACTTTTCATTTGCGGCGGTGCATTTGACGGAATTGAAAAGATTATTGAAAAAAGAATCGGCGGTAAATCACTTGGTTTTGGCGCTGATATTGAAGCTGAGGATTTTGACGGCGACGATATTATGAAAAAAGCGGAACAACACGACCTTGTTAAGTACGGTCTTATTCCTGAACTTATCGGCCGTGTTCCTGTTATAACCGTACTGCAAAATCTTGATAAAAAAGCTCTTGTCAGAATAATGACTGAGCCTAAGAATGCTATTGTAAAGCAATATCAAAAATTATTTGAATTTGACGGCGTTAAGCTTGAATTTAAGCCTGATGCACTTGAAGCAATTGCTGATATCACTCTTGAACGTCACACGGGTGCAAGAGGACTTAGAAGTGTTTTTGAGGCAGTTCTTAAGGACCTTATGTTTAAGGCTCCGAGCGATTATACGATTGAAAAGGTTATTATTACAGAGGATGCCGTAAGAAAGGGCGATGAGCCTATTATTCTTCGCAATCCTAATAAGACTCCGAAACGCCTTACTACTTCTAATTTAAAGAATGCATAATAATACAGTAAAAAAGAGTTTCTTTTCAGAAACTCTTTTTTTACTATATTTAGATATTGCCTTTTTTTGTGCATTAGTATATAATATATACTAATTATTTATAATGAACTAAGTAGGTTTTAATATATGAACGATAATAAAGAAAATTTATTTTTAGAATTACCGATTATTCCGCTTAGGGGTATTGTAGTATTTCCGAAAATGGTGCTTCACTTTGACGTTGGCAGAAGGAAAAGTGTAAAAGCTCTTCAAAAAGCAATGGATGATGACCAAAGAGTTTTTCTTGTATGCCAAAAGGATGCATCGGTGGACGAGCCTAATATTGACGATATGTACGATACGGGTGTTATTTGCAATATCAGACAAATGATGCGTATTCCCGGCAGCGACAATATGCGTGTTGTAGTTGAGGGCGGTGAAAGAGCAGTTCTTTACAGCTTGACTTCTGTAAAACCATACGTTTCGGGACTTGTTGAGCTTGCAAGCGAAAATCCGTCTAATCTTGAAATAGATGAGGACGAAAATAGGGCTTATCAAAGAATAATCAAAAGAGAATTTGAACACTATGCCTCATTAATGCCAAAAATCAGTAATGAAGTAATCGCAAAGGTTATTTCTATTAAAGATTCGGGCGAGCTTGCAGATTTTGTTTGCTCAAATACTTTCCTTGATTATTATGAAAAACAGGATATCTTGGCAGCTCTTGACCCGGCAGACAGGATTTGTCAGCTTGTTGCTTATTTAAAGAAAGAAAATACCGCACTTGAAATTGAAAGCGAAATTCAGGAAAAGGTTCAAAATGAAATCGATAAAAGTCAGCGTGAATATTATCTTCGTGAAGAAATGAAGGTTATTTCCGATGCGCTCGGTGAGGGAGATAATCCGCAGGAGGAAGCAGAGGAATACAGGGATAAAATCAATGCGCTTAAATGTAATGAAGATATTAAAGAAAAACTTCTTAAAGAATGTGATAAGCTTTCAAAAATGCCGTCAGGCTCACATGAGGGAACGGTTGAAAGAATATATCTTGATAAATGTCTTGAAATTCCTTTCGGAAAATATACTAAAGATTCAATTAATTTAGAAAAGTCGAGAAAAATCCTTGATAAAGAGCATTACGGTTTAGACAAGATAAAGGATAGAATAGTAGATTCTTTGGCTGTTTATAAACGTAATCCTAATTTTACAGGTCAAATTCTTTGCCTTGCCGGACCTCCCGGAGTAGGTAAAACCTCTATTGTTAAGTCCCTTGCAAAAAGTATGGGACGCAAATATGTACGTATTGCTTTGGGTGGCATACACGATGAGGCTGAAATTAGAGGACACAGAAAAACTTATATCGGCTCAATGCCCGGCAGAATTATCGAGGCTGTTATTAAAAGCGGCGTTATGAATCCGATAATTTTGCTTGATGAGATTGATAAGGTTGGTAATGATTTTAAGGGAGACCCATCATCTGCTCTTTTAGAGGCGCTTGACCCGGAACAGAATAATTCGTTTACAGACCACTATATCGAATTTCCTGTAGATTTGAGCAAAGTGCTGTTTATTACCACGGCAAACGATACTTCGTCAATTTCTGAGCCGTTATATGACCGTATGGAAGTTGTTGAACTTAATTCTTATACCGCACTTGAAAAATTTCATATTGCCAAGGAACACTTGATTAAAAAAGAAATGGCTAAACATTCCTTAAACGGCAGGGAATTTAAAGTGAGCGATGACGCAATAAACGCTTTGATTGAAAATTATACAAGAGAAGCGGGAGTTCGTAAACTTGAAAAGGAAATTGCAACTCTTTGCAGAAAAGCAACTGTTGCCCTTGAGAGCGGAGCGAAATCGTTTAAGGTGACAAATGATAATATAGAAAAATATTTAGGTAAGAGAAAATTCGAAAAGGATTTGGCAAGTGACGAAGACCAAGTTGGTGTTGTTAACGGTCTTGCGTGGACAAGCGTGGGCGGAACAATGCTTCCGATTGAGGTTTCGGCGCTTGACGGAACGGGTAAAATCGAACTTACGGGTAATCTCGGCGACGTTATGAAAGAAAGCGCTAAAACAGCAGTTTCATATATTCGTTCTAAGTGTGATGAATACGGAATTGACCCTGATTTTTATAAAAACAAGGATATACATATTCATGCACCTGAAGCGGCAATACCAAAGGATGGTCCGTCTGCAGGTTTAGCAATCACAACTGCTATTGTAAGTGAACTTACCGGAATTTTGATTAAATCGAACATTGCTATGACAGGTGAGATTAGTCTAAAAGGAAAGGCACTTCCTATTGGCGGTTTAAAAGAAAAGTCAATGGCAGCATATAAAGCAGGCTGTGATACAGTTATAATCCCTAATGAAAACGTTAAGGACCTTGACGAAATTTCGGCAGAGGTTAAAAACGCAGTCAGATTTGTAAGTGTTAAATCATTTGATGAATTGTTGCCTGTTGCACTTGTTACGTTACCTAAAAGAAAAAAAGACGTTAAAAATAACAATGTTGTTATAGCAGACAATAAGTCTAAGGCAAATATTGTTACTCAGTAGGTGAAATATGAATTATAATAAAGCAGTCTTTGAAAATGCTTACGGAGTGCTTTCTCAATTACCGGAAAGTGACGAACCTGAAGTTGTTTTTGCAGGTAGGTCAAATGTTGGCAAAAGTTCACTTTTAAATAAGCTTTTCAACAGAAAAAATTTAGCAAGGGTAAGTTCCGTTCCGGGCAAAACGATAACTATTAACTTTTATGATGTTGATAATATTAAATTTGTTGATTTGCCGGGTTACGGATACGCCAAAATAAGCAAGCAAGAGTTAAAGCGATTTGGCGAACTTATGGAAGGGTATTTTAAAAGCGGACGCAATATCGCTCTTGTAGTTCTTCTTATAGATATGCGCCATCCTTTGACTAAAGATGATGAGGGTATGATTTGTTTCTTAAAAGAGATGAACATTCCGTTTATAATAGTTATGACCAAGGCTGATAAACTTAAGAAAACCGCTTACAAGGAAAGACTTGATTTATCAGGTAAAGAGCTTGCATTTGCAGGCAAAGTTCCCGTTGTTCCGTTTTCTTCTGTTACAGGGCAAGGAATTAACGGAATAAAAAATTATATAGAAAAATCAGTGATGTGATTTAGGAGGATAAATTAATGACTAAGATACCGTTTGTATCAAAGGAAAAGGTTGAGGAAATTGCGGCAAAATATCCGACGCCGTTTCATCTTTATGATGAAAAAGGAATCAGGAAAAATGTTGAAAATCTTAAAAAAGCATTTTCCTGGAATAAGGGATATAAGGAGTATTTCGCAGTTAAGGCTACGCCTAATCCGTTTTTAATCAATATTCTTCGTGAATATGGTTGCGGTTGTGACTGCTCATCTAAAACAGAACTTATGATGGCTAAAACCATCGGAGCTGTTGGTGATGATATTATGTTTTCATCAAATGATACCCCGCTTGACGAGTTTAGATATTGTAATAAGCTCGGCGGTATCATCAATCTTGATGATATTACACATATCGAGGCAGTTGAAAAAGCTTGCGGCAAATTACCTAAAAAAATGAGTTGCCGCTATAATCCCGGCGGAATTTTCAAAATTTCCAATGATATTATGGATAATCCGGGCGATGCTAAATACGGTATGACTACAGAGCAAATTTACGAAGCTTTTAGAATCCTTAAGGAAAAAGGCGTTGAAGAATTCGGTATACACTCGTTTCTTTGCTCAAATACGGTTACTAATGAGTATTATCCTATGCTTGCAAAGCTTCTTTTTGAACTTGCTGCCGATCTTAAAGCTAAGCTTGGTGTACATATTACCTTTATCAACCTCTCAGGCGGTATCGGAATTCCTTATAAACCCGATCAAGAGCCTAATGATATTTTCGTTATTGGTGAGGGCGTAAGAAAAGCATATGAGGAAGTTCTTGCGCCTGCAGGTATGGACGACGTATCAATTTATACAGAACTTGGCAGATATATGCTTGGCCCCTATGGCGGACTTATTACAAAAGCTATTAACCAAAAGCATACACACAAGGAATATATCGGAGTAGATGCTTGCGCAGTAAACCTTATGCGTCCTGCTATTTATGGCGCATATCATCATATTACTGTTTTGGGTAAGGAAAATGAGCCTTGCGACCATAAGTATGATGTAACGGGTTCTCTTTGTGAAAACTGTGATAAATTTGCGATTGACCGTTTTCTTCCTGAAATTGAAATGGGAGATTATCTCTTTATTCACGATGCAGGCGCACACGGTTTTTCTATGGGATATAATTATAACGGCAAGCTTAAGAGCGCAGAAATTCTTTTAAATCAAGACGGAACGTTCAAACTTATCAGAAGAGCGGAAACACCTAAGGATTATTTTGCAACATTTGATTGTTTCGACTTTTATGATGAACTTATAAAAGAATAATTTTATTTATAAAATCTCCGATTATTTTATTATTGTCGGAGATTTTTCTTTACTTTCACGATTTAGTGTGTTACAATATGATTGCTTTAAATTATGAGTAATATGTCGAAAGGGCAGATAATATGAATAATAAATTAAAAGACGATAATATTGACTTTCTTTTCAGAGCTATTCTTGAACTTGAAACGGTAGAGGATTGCTATGACTTTTTTGAAGATTTGTGTACTGTTCAGGAGCTTAAAACAATAAGCCAAAGAATAGTTGTTGCAAAAATGCTTTCTGAAAAATGCGTTTATACAGATATAGTAAATGCTACCGGTGCGTCAACCGCTACAATCAGCCGTGTTAATCGTTCGCTTCAATACGGTTGTGACGGATATGACAAGATTTTTGAAAAAATTAAACTTGAGGACGAAAGCAAAGCGGAAGAAAACGATGAGTTATAATACATTTGCAAAGTTTTATGATAAGCTGACGGAAAATGTTGAATATAAAAAAAGAGCTGATTATATTTCTTCGTTTTTTAAAATGTATGCCGATAAATGTGATACTGTTCTCGATTTGGCTTGCGGAACAGGCTCTGTAAGCAAATATTTGAGTGATTTGGGCTATAATGTTATTGGGCTTGATTTGTCCGATGAAATGCTTACTGTGGCAAGCTCAAAGCAAATAAAGAATGCGATGTTTATAAAAGGCGATATGACGGATTTTGAATTGCCGCATAAGGTCGATTGTTGCGTCTGCTCTCTTGACTCAATTAACCATTTAAAGGACGTTGTTGAGGTTAAAAAGTGCTTTGACTGCGTTTATAATTCTCTTAATGACGGCGGCGTATTTGTTTTTGATGTAAATACCGTTTATAAACATAAAAATGTTTTAGGCAATAATACCTTTGTTTTTGACGAAGAAGATTTTTTCCTTTCGTGGGATAATGAGTATTTGGGCGACAATACAGTCAGAATTTTGCTTGACTTTTTTGTTTATAACGGTAAAAATTATGACCGTTTCAGCGAGGAGTTTAATGAAAAAGCATATTCGGTTAATGAACTGAAAAGCGTACTTAATAATTTTAATATAATCGGAATATATGACGAACTGAATCTTGATGATATAAAAGATAACAGTGAAAGAATTTATTTTGTTTTAAAAAAAGGTGATAATTAAATGGGAAAAATAGTAAGATATATTACAACTGACGGCAGTGCATTTGTTATTGCCGGTGATACAACAGATATGGTAAGCAAGGCTGAAAATATCCATAAAACCTCTGCTGTTACTACTGCTGCTCTCGGACGTCTTATGACCGCAGCTTCTATGATGGGTGTTATGCTTAAAGGTAAGGATGACAGTGTTACATTAAGGCTAAACGGAGGCGGTCCGGCAGGTGTTGTTCTTGCCGTTTCGGACAGTCAGGGTAATGCGAGGGGCTATGTTGAAAATCCTGTTGTTGAAATTCCACTTAATGATAAAGGTAAGCTTGACGTGAGAGGTGCTGTTGGTACAGACGGCTTTTTATACGTTATGAAGGATATGGGTCTTAAAGAACCTTATGTTGGCAATACGCAGATTGTAAGCGGTGAAATTGCAGAGGATATTACAAATTATTTTGCAGTGTCTGAGCAAACGCCTACAGTATGCGCTCTCGGAGTGCTTGTCAATCCTGATTTGTCTGTTGCAAATTCCGGCGGATTTATGATTCAGCTACTTCCCGGCTGCCCCGATGAAATTATTTCTAAAATTGAAGCTTCCATTAAGGATATCGAATCTGTCACAACTATGCTCTCGAAGGGTATGTCTCCCGACGATATTGCCAAGAGAGCAATGAGAGGGATTGATATTGAAAAGCTTGATGAAAGTGAAATCGAATACAGATGCAATTGCTCAAAAGAAAAGGTGGAAAATGCTCTTATTTCAACCGGTAGGGAGTCTTTACAGCAAATGGTAAACGATAATGAGGACGTAAATGTTGAATGTCACTTTTGTGATAAAAATTACAAGTTTACACCGTCTGAAATTAAAAAATTGCTGGAGCAAACAACCAAATAAAAAAGTTTAAAAAAGTTTCAAAAAAGTATTGACTTTTCAATTGACTTATAGTATTATATAACACGTCGCAAGTGCGGCGAATATGCGTGGGAGCATAGCTCAGCTGGGAGAGCATCTGCCTTACAAGCAGAGGGTCACAGGTT
>OIEC01000032.1_pt1 | contig 72175 bp, 81 predicted proteins | sample 1604801 | NCBI WGS metagenome assembly OIEC01 (sample SAMN01760940, study PRJEB22395) | human gut metagenome | reverse complement strand
CCGCTGGGGCGCCGGAGCCAGCGGCGCCAGCCGCACCGGGCTGGCCAGCGTCAGGTTATCGGTGCAGCAGCTGGGCACCTCCTGCCCGGCCTGTTCCGCTGCCGCCAGCGGGTGGCGCAGCTGAACGCTTATCTTGAGGCCCTGTGCGCAGACGGCCACCCGCTCCACCTCGTCAGCGGCGGTGATCCAGCCCTCGGTCAGCAGGCGGCCCAGCGCCAGCTGCGGCAGCAGCTCCGGCGTGCAGACCACCCGGAAGGCTGGCTGTTCATTGACCAGAATGGCCGCGGCGTGCTCTGCCGCCAGTGTCCGCTCGGTGCCATCGGGCATCCGGACGCTCTCTGCCCCCGGTGCTGCACCGAATTGATCCATGATCTGCATTGGGTGTTCCTCCCCTGTCTGTTTTACTCTGCCCCTATTGTAACACGCTTTTGCTCCGCTGAAAAGCGCCTGTGCCCTCTGGAACAAACTGTCGATCCGTGTCGTTTCCATTTTTCCCGGCTTTGTGATATACTACTGTAAAATGACGGAACCATATCCCAGTACCGAGGTGGAATCCAAATTGAAGCATCTCTTCCGCTCCCTCACGCGGGCACACCGGGCCTACAAGGACACCCGGAACCATGCCCTGACCCTGCTGCACCGGGCCTCCGCTGCCGTTCTGACAGCCGTGCTGGTGTACAAAGTCCTGACCTATCTTTTGTTTCTGCCCGCCATGAATGGCATCTGGTCGCTGACACTGCACTGCTCACCGGTGAACTACCTGACCAACAACAATGCGCATCAGATCTTTACTTCACCGACCATTTTAGGCGGGATCGTGCTCATCGTCCTTCTGGCGGCGTGCTGGAACCTTTACGGCTTTTCCATCCTCCTGCACGGGTTTGCGCTGGCCCGCCGGGGTGAAACACTGCGTCCTGTTTCCCTGTTCGTCCGGTCGCTGGGGGATATCCGCCATGTCCTGCTCCCCAAAAACTGGCCCATCCTGCTTTACTGCGCCCTGCTCATCCCCTTTACAGATGTATTCGTGGCTTACAACTATATCTCTCAGCTGGCTGTGCCGGAGTACATCCTTGGGCTTGTCCGGGCAAAGCCGCTCTATCTGGTGCTTTTTCTTCTCATTCTGGGTGCGGCGTTCCTGTTCACCCTGTTCTGGGTCCTGGTGCTCCCCCTCTTTACGCTGGAACGCAAAAGCCTGTGGGAAGCCGTTCAGGAGAGCGCAGCCCATGTCAAAACACAGCTGCCCCGGCTGGCCGGTGTGCTGCTGCGGTGGAACCTCAGTGCGCTGGTCCGGTCTGTTCTGGTCTTTTTCGGAGCTTCCCTGCTGGTTTACAGCGTGGCGGCGCTGATCGGCCTGCGGAGCACCCGCGCCATGCTGCTGCTCGCCCGTGCGCTGTATCTGTTGGAGATTCCCTTCTTCGGCTTTTTGCTGGACTGCAAGGTCACCACGGCCCAGTGCACCATCATCGCATTCCTCTACGATTGCTGCCGTGACTGCCCGCCGGAAGAGCTGTCGGAGGGCAAACCGCACCGCTTTGGCGGCTGGCCCCTGCTCACCGCTGCGGTGGCCGGGGTCACGCTGGTCACCGGGCTGATGGCAGTCTACCTCTATGCCCTGCCCCAGGACGATGCCCTGCTCACCGCCGTAGGCGGCGTGACCCCGCTGGTCACCTTCCACCGGGGCGACTGCACCGTGGCTCCCGAAAACACCCTTCCCGCCTTCCGGTCGGCCATCCTCAAGGGCGGCGACCGCATCGAGCTGGATGTGCAGATGACCAGCGACGGCGTGGTCGTGGTGACCCACGATTCAAACCTGAAACGCTGCACCGGCAAAAACGCAAAAGTCTATGATCTGACCTACGCCGAAGTGGCACAGCTGGACGCAGGCCGCTGGTTCAGCAGCCGCTTTGCCGACACCCGGATTCCCACCCTGGAACAGGTGCTGCAGCTCTGCCGGGGCCGCATCGGCCTGAACGTGGAGATCAAGCCCAGCGCCGCCACCCCTGCTCTGGAGGCTGAGACCGTACGCCTGCTGCGGGAATACGGCTTCGACAGCTCCAACTGCGTCATCACCTCCCAGAGCTACGAGACCCTGCACAAGGTCAAAGCGCTGGCCCCTGAGTACCCCACCGGCTACATTCTGGCTCTGGGCGTAGGCAACTACTACGACCTGCCCGATGCCGACTTTTTCAGCGTGGAGACCACCTTTATCACCTCCGGCATGGTCAACGCCGTCCATCTGCGGGGCAAGACCGTCTCTGCCTGGACCATCGATCGCGAAAAGGTCGCCACCCACATGCTGGAGCTGGGCGTGGACGACCTCATCACCGACAAGCCCGACATGGTGCAGGATCTGCTGGCCCGGAATCAGCAGGTGGATGACAGCCTGATCGACTTCCGTGACCTGCTCAACGCCCTGCTCCACCCGGAGCAGCCTGCCGACTCCTCCGATGACGCGGAGGAGACCATCACCGATGCCGTGGAAGACCCGGAGAAGTTCGTGGACGCGGCGTAACACAGCCCCCTCTTTCTTGCGGCATCATTGAACCAACAGTCTGTAAAAACAAAACATCCCCGCACGGCCTGCCGAAACAGGAAGTGCGGGGATGCCTTTTTGTTCAGAGGAATGGGTTATAGAACCTTCCAAAGCGGATGGTCACGGTCAGGCTGATGAGCAGCAGAACCGCGCCCACGCCCAGGGCAATGAAGTCCCGCCGGGCAAAGGGGCGCTGGGTATACCAGGTGCGCTTGCTGTTCTTGCCGAAGCCGCGCAGCTCCATCGCGTTGGAAATGGTGTCGATTCGGTTCAGACTGGTCAGGATGAGCGGCAGCAGAATATTGACAGAGTTCTTCATCCGCTTGAAGAAAGGCTCCTTTTTGCCCAGCTCCACGCCGCGGGCCTGCTGGGCCTGGCTGATGCTGTGGTAGTCGCGCTGGATATCGGGGATGTAGCGCAGGGCAATGGCCACTGAATAGCCAACTTTATACGAGATGCCGATGCTGTTCAGGCTGGCAGCAAACTCGCTGGGGTCGGTGGCAGAGATAAAGAGGATGGCCACCGGCAGGGCCACAAAATATTTCAGGCTGATGTTGATCATGTAGAACAACTGTTCCGCTGTCAGGTCATACCGCCAGAACAGGTGGCAGAGCACCGTGCGGGTGCCGTACAGGGTGGTACCCTGATTGGGATCGAACAGGAAGATGAACAAGTTGTTCAGCAGCAGGAACACCAGCATGAAGGTCATCATAAACCGGACTTCCCGGAATTTGATCCGGCTCAGCCTGAAGGCCAGCAGGCTGACCACCAACAAGCCCAGCAGCACCCAGGTGTTGTAGGTGATCATGCTGGCAAAGGTGAACAGCAGGAAGAACGCCAGCTTGGTGGTTCCGGTCATCTTGTGGATGACACTCTCCCGGGGGAGATAATTCAAAACAGTCTTAGCGGCCACCCTCTCTCACCTCCCGGTCCTGCTCAATAAATCTCTCTACAAATTCCTGCGCGGGCGCAATGCCGCAGCGGTTGGCCAGCGTGTACAGGCTGGTCTCCTTCAGGGCCGCCTGCTCCACCAGCGCGGGGTCACACAGAACGGCAGCCGCGGTGCGGTCGGCAATGAGCCGTCCGTCGCAGAACACCAGCGCGCGGCGGGTGTATTCCAGCATCAGGTGCATGTCGTGGGTGATCATCACCACCGTCACACCCCGGGCGTTCAGGCCCCGCAGGAACTCCATGATGTCGGTATAGTGCCGGAAATCCTGCCCGGCAGTGGGCTCATCCAGAAGGATGAGCTCCGGGTCAAGCACCAGCACGCTGGCAATGGTCACCCGCTTTTTCTGGCCGAAGCTCAGTGCCGAGATGGGCCAGTTGCGGAAGGGATACAGGCCGCAGACCCTGAGGGTCGCCTCCACCTTTTCCCGGATCTGCTCCTCGGTCAGACCGGAGCGCTGCAGACCCAGAGCCACCTCATCGTAGATCATGGTCTTGGAGATCATCTGGTTGGGGTTCTGCATCACATAGCCGATGTGCTGGGCGCGGCGGCGGATGTTCTCCTCAGCCAGCGGCTTGCCGTTCAGGAAGATCTCGCCCGCATCCGGGGTCTCGAAGCCGCAGATGAGCTTGGAGAGGGTGGATTTGCCCGCGCCGTTCCGGCCCACGATGCTCACCATCTCCCCCTTGCCGATCGAGAAGCTGACATCCCGCAGGGTCTGCTGGCCCTTCTGATAACCAAAGCTCAGACCCTTTACCTCCAGCAGCGGCTCCCGTGCCGGCTGCGCGGCGGGCCGAGGCCGGGCCGTGAACCAGTCCCGGAGCTTCTGGATGTCGGTATTGTCCAGCACAAGACTGTCCACATGGGCGGGGTGCTTGTCCGGAGTGATATCCACCCCGGCATAGCGCAGAGCCGTGACATACAGCGGCTCCCGGATGCCGTTTTCCGCCAGCAGGCTGCCCGAGAGCAGCTCATCCGGGCGCAGGTCTGCCAGAATGGTGCCGCCGTTCACCAGCACGATGCGGTCCACGTTCCGCCAGAGCACATCCTCCAGCCGATGCTCGATGATGAGCACTGTGGTGTCCGTCTTTTTCTGGATCTCGTCGATCAGCTCAATGGCCTGCTTGCCGGTGGCGGGGTCGAGGTTGGCCAGCGGCTCATCGAAGAGCAGGATCTTGACCTGATCCACCATCACGCCCGCCAGGCTCACCCGCTGCTTCTGCCCGCCCGAAAGCTCGTGCGGTGCATAGCCGAGATGATTCTCGATGCCCACCAGCTCGGCGGCATGGCGGGTGATGGCGTGCATCTCATCCTGTGGGGTGCAGCTGTTTTCCAGTGCAAAGGCAATGTCCTCGCCCACGGTCAGCCCGATGAACTGGCCGTCCGGATCCTGCAGCACCGTGCCCACATGGGCCGAAAGCTCGAAGAGGCTGCTGTGGGGCGCATCCACACCGTCCACGGTCAGGGTGCCGGTGCACTCACCGGGGTTGGAAAACGGGTTCAGCCCGTTGATGCACCCCGCCAGCGTACTCTTGCCGCTGCCGGAGGGGCCCGCAATGAGCACCCGCTCCCCCGGGTAGATCTCCAGATTGATATCGGTCAGGGTGGGGCGCTTCTGGGCGCGGTACTGGAAGGAAAAGTTGCGGAATGAGATGATGGGTTTACGTTCTGCCATGGGTATGGTACCTCAGCTGTTCATCAAAAAAGCCTTTCCAACGGGCCGGACGGCGCAGATGGAAAGGCCGGGTTTCATGCGGGGATCACTCCTGATCCAGAGAGCCCTTCTTGGCAATGGTTCTGGTGTAAGCCAGCACCAGCAGGCCGCCCACCACCACAGCGGTGATACTGTTGGACACTGCGGCAAATGCACCCTGTGCAAACACCTTTTTGACGGGCTCGGCGTAGATGGCAATATCCAGCACGGGGGCCACCAGGATCCAGGCCAGCAGATGAGCCACGATATTGGCCAGCGCAAAGAAAGCCACCTGCTTCTTGCTGAACTCGCCTTCCTGCAGGTTCAGCTTCTTGGAGAACAGGCCCACCACAACGCCCACAAAGGCGGAGGCGATGACCCAGCTCCACCAGGGGCTGCCGCCCCAGGACAGGTCGATGAGGGTGTGGCCGATGAAGCCGATCAGGCCGCCGACCACGGGGCCGTACATGGCAGCCAGCAGGGCCAGAACGGCGTACTGCAGGCTGATGTTGGTGTTGGGTACCGGGCTGGGAATGGCCACAAAACGTCCCAGAACAAAGAACAATGCCGCGCCGATACCGACAGCGACAACGGGCTTGATGCTGCTGTTGTTATTTTTCATATTCTCTCTCCTCTTTTATTCCGCGGATGCGGGGTTTCTTGCAAGGCATCGTTAGTATACGACACCCTCTTGAGCCTTGTCAATGGACAATCCGCCCGCTTTGCAGAAAAAAGGCTGCTTTCCTGCATTTGGGGGCGAATGCCTTCCCGCCCTGTACAGCAAAAAAGAGCACCCGCGCCTGCCGGAGCGGATGCCCTGTAAATGCTGATTCGGTTTTGGCCCAAACCTTAGTTCTTAGCGGTCAGGCTGAAGGTGCTCAGGGTCTGGAAGGTGGTCACGATAACATTGATGTTGTTGACGATGGAGCTGCCTGCGGAGAACACGCGGGCGATGTAGTTGAACAGCTTGCCAACGTTCAGGAACACGTCCCAAGCGGTAGCCTCGGTGGTTGCGCCACCCTGCAGGTACACCATTTCGTTCTCATCGATCGCAGCAAAGTTAGCGGGCATTTTGATCTCATTGTTCATCATATCGGGGATTCCTCTCTTTCAAATCAATCTATACTTACCGTCTGCACCAAGCCAAGTGCACCGGCACCAGAACCAGACCGTGGTTCCTCCGACAGGAACGGGCAGGGGCACGAGTTCCGCATTCCCTCCGGAATTGTTCCCATATATAGGTTATACGATAAATATTCAGATTTGTCAATCGAATTTCCGGAATTTTTACCATTCTGAGCCAAAAGTGGATACCCACAACGCGGAACACCTGCCATTTCGATAGCTTTCCACAAAATATCCGCTGCCGCACGATCCCTGGGCACGAAAAACTCCTTCGTCTGCACGGCAGCACACAGATCCGTTCCACCCTGCGGCATTTCCCGGGCAAAAATCCGGCAAAAAATGCCCCCGCGCCCCCTACACAAACCGGAGCGGTTGTGCTATGATAAGGCTGAAAAATCGGTTTGGCAAAGCCAACCGCAAGGAGATGTCTTGGATGTCTGATCTGATGGAAACATTACGGCAGGAGGGCATCAGCCCCGACCTGCTGCGTGCTGTGGAAGAATACCGCGCCGCCCACGCTCTGCCCGAGGCCCTGCGCCCCCGCATCCCGGCTTCCGGCTTTACCTATTATGGCCGGGAGGTCTGGGAGCAGGCACTGGCGGCCCTGCTCTGCGGCGAGAACCTGCTGCTGGCCGGCGGCAAGGCCACCGGCAAAAATGTGCTGGCCGAGAATCTGGCCGCCGCTTTTGGCCGCCCCGCATGGGACATCTCGTTCCATGTGAACATGGATGCAGCCTCCCTCATCGGCATGGACACCTTTGTGGATGGGGCGGTCACCTTCCGGCCCGGGCCGGTCTACCGCTGTGCCCAGTGCGGCGGCTTCGGCGTGCTGGACGAGATCAACATGGCCAAAAACGAGGCCCTGGCCGTCCTCCACGCCGTGCTGGACTTCCGCCGCGCCATTGATGTGCCCGGCTACGAGCGCATCCCGCTGGCCGAAGAGACCCGCTTCATCGCCACCATGAACTATGGCTACGCGGGCACCCGGGAGCTGAACGAGGCCCTGACTTCCCGCTTTGCAGTCATCCAGATGCCCATCATCACGGAGGAAAACCTTGAAAAGCTGCTGCGGGCCCAGTTTGCCGATCTGACGGACAAATATGTGCACCAGTTTGCTCTGCTCTTCCTCGACCTGCAAAAGAAATGCGACAGCGCCGAAATTTCCACCAAAGCGCTGGATCTGCGCGGAATGCTGGACGCTCTGCGCCTGATGCGCCGGGGCGTGGCTGCGGGGCCTGCGCTGGACATGGGCATCACCAACAAGGCCTTTGATTCCTACGAGCAGGGGCTGATCCGGGACGTGATCGCCGCCCGCATCCCGGCCAGCCTGACGGCTGAAAAGCTGTTCCGCTGATGGATGCCCGGAGTTATACCGCCGAGGAGCGGCGGGCCGCCAATCAGGTGTGGGCGGCGGCGGGAGCCTACGGCTTCGAGCCGCTTTTCCTGGCCCGCAACACCGACGGCACGATCGATTTTTATATGAACTGTGTCGTGGGGCTGGTGCACAAATACTATGGCGACGACCTGCTCCGTGACCTTTTTGCCACATGGGACGGCGATCTCCGGGAGAGCCAGCTGGACGATCTGACATGGCTCTACCTCGAAAGCGCGGTCTATCTGCTGGAGCTGCCCCGCCGCCCGGTCCTTTCCGAGCTGCGCCGGGCCCACGCGGACTATTTCTTCGGCATCCAGTACAAGCTTTCGCGGCAGGAGTGGATGGCAAAAAATCAGCTGGTCTACACCATGCAGGCTGACCGCTGGCGCACTGTACAGGGCAGGCATCCGCCTGTGATGACCCCCTACGAGAGCCGGCTGGCAGAGGCACTTTCTCCCTCCCAACCGCCCCAGCCCGGTCAGCTCAAGGGTGAACTGCTGGGCCTGTTTGCAAGGTTTGCCCTGTTTGACGGCAGGATCCGGCACAAAGTGGGGCTTCATCTGCATCTGGAGGGGCTGCTGGCCTCTCTTGCCACCAAAACGCTGCCCACCCAGATGATCAAGACCGACCGTCTGACCGTGGAGCACTCCGGTTCCGTGGAGGCGGGCGGCTCCGGCCCCACGGCAGACAAGCGGCTGGCCCACATCACCCTGCGGCAGAATGCCGCCGAGGACCGCGCCTACATTGAAAGCTGCTTTGGCCGTTCCCTCTACCCGCCCGAGCGCCTGCGCAAGGCCGAGCAGGCGCTCTGCACCGGGGCGCACCTCGGGTGCCGCCTCTGGTTTGCCTCCGGCGTGTCCAGCCCGGAACAGGCCCCCACACCGGAGGCAAAGCACCTGGCCGAGCAGGCTCAGCTGCAGGCCGACCGCAACCGCGCCTACTACGCCAAAAACCGGGCGCTTCACCGCAGCGTAGTGCTCCGGCTCACCGAGCAGATCCGCAACTGCATTCTGGTCCACCAGCAGCCCAATGCCCGGATCGCCCGCAGCGGCGCTCTGGACCCGGAGCGGGTCTGGCGCGCTCCCCTTCTGAACGACAGCCGGGTGTTCCGCTGTGCCGAGGAGGAGAATCAGCCCTCCTTCACCGTGGACCTGCTGCTGGACGCGTCGGCTTCCCGGCTCCACTGTCAGGAGGTCATTGCGGCGCAGGGCACGATCCTGGCCCAGAGCCTTGCCGCCTGCGGCATCCCGGTGCGGGTCAGCAGTTTCTGCAGCCTGCGGGGCTATACGGTTCTGCGGGTGCTCAAGGGCTTTGCGGACAAAAGCCTGCAGGGGATCGACCAGTATTTTGCATCGGGCTGGAACCGCGACGGCCTTGCCCTGCGGGCGGCAGGCGATCTGGTCAGCTTTGACCCCGGCCCCGCACCCCGGCATCTGCTCATCCTGCTGACGGATGCTTCCCCCAACGACAGCCGCCGCGTACCGCCCAGCCCGGAACAACCGCTGGGTTGTGATTACGGCGGCTCCTACGGTGTGGATGATGCCGCCGCCGAGGTTCGCACCCTGCGGCGCAAGGGTCTGCGTGTCTCTGCCGTGTTCATGGGCGAGGACAGCTCCAGCCACGATGCAGAACGCATCTACGGCAAAAATCTCGCCCGCATCCGGGGCATGGATCAGCTGGCACGCGCCGCTGGGCGGCTCATCCAGAATGAGATCCGGGAGCTGGGCGATTGAATCCTGCCACCACAAAAGGCTTCTCCGACGGGAGAAGCCTTTTCCATTTACAACCAATCCGTTTGTCCACATCCCCGAATTTCCAAAATATTTTGGTTTTTGTCAAACTTTTAGTTGTATTTTGTTGTCATCTATGCTATAATGCAGGCAGAGAACAACCGATGGATGGTTTCCGACACATCATCCAAAACCAGAGAGGAGACCCGCTATGGATGCCAGCCGCTATTTTGAAGAGATGCACCGTGCCATGTCCGCACAGAAAAACAATTCTTCCCTGCTCCTGACCGTCAAGGTACAGGACCTGGGCGGCGCTGATGCCTATCTGGAGCTGCGGCAGTCTCCCAATGGCCGCGCCCGGGTGTTTTACTCCACCATGGGCCGCCGCAACCTGAACTTCCAGCTGTTCCGCAAGGGCTGGCAGCTCTGCCACAACGCATCCGGCGAAATGACAGGGCAATTCCCCACCCGGGCCGAAAACCTGTTGGACAGTGCGGACTTTTCCGCCTGCATCCGGGATGACACCCTGGACGCGGGCCGTACTGAGATCATTCTGCGGGAGCTGCGCCGCGCGGCAGGCACCTCCCGCTCCTGCCTGCCTCAATCTGCCCGGGAAGGTGCCATGATCACCGTGGAGAGCTTTGTGGGCCGGGGCGGCGAGTGGAACTACTGGTCCACCCGTGCCGCCGACTGCCTGCCCATTGCGGCCATTCTCTGCTGGCTGGGCGATTTTCTGGCCGGAACGGAGCGCCGCACCCTGCAATCCAGCCCTGAAGCCATGGCACTGGCCGCCCGCTGGCAGGCCGAACTCGCCTCCCCCTTTGCGCAGCCGACTGACTGCGTCCAGCGTCCTGCCCGCACGGTTTCGCCTTCCGCGCCCCGCCGTGCCGCGCAGCAGGTGCAGAACCCCCGCTGGCAGAGCATCCTCGCCGTGCTTGCAACCGTATGAGAACAACAGGCGGTGCCGAAAATCTCCGGCACCGCCTGTTGTTTTCTGTTTTACTGTGCGGATGCGGCATCCACCACATGGCCCACCAGCACAGAGGTGGTCACTGTGCCCACACCGCCGGGCACCGGGGTAACAGCCTCCACGATGGGTTCTGCCTCATCAAAGCGGACATCGCCGCAGAGCTTGCCCTCTTCGTTGACGTGGATGCCCACATCCACCACGACCTGACCTTCCCGCAGGCAATCGGCCCCGATGGCTCCCCGCCTGCCCATGGCGACCACCAGCACATCGGCCTCCCGGCAGAGGGCGGGCAGGTCCCGGGTGCGGGAATTGCAGAGGGTCACAGTGGCGTTCTCCCGGTCCAGCATCATGGCAGCGGGCTTGCCCACCACCAAGCTGCGGCCCACGACCACAGCCCGTTTGCCGGACAGCGGCACGTTGTAGTGTTTCAGGATCTCAAGGCAGGCCTGCGCCGTGCAGGGCGGATAACCGATGGGCATATTGGTAAACACACCAGCCATCGAGCCATCCGTGATGCCGTCCACGTCCTTTTCCGGGGCAAGCGCCTCCTGGACCCTGCGGTCATCGAACCGCTTTGGCAGGGGCCGGAAGATCAGGCACCCGTGAACCGATGCATCCCCATTGATCTGCCGGATCACATCCAGCAGTTCCTCCTGCGTAACATCTTCCGCCAGATGGAACTGCCGCACCTCCACGCCAACCTTACCGCACCGGGTGACGATCCCCTTTTCATAAGAAATGTCATCCTCCCGCGCGCCGACCCGCACCACAGCCAGTGTGGGCACGATACCCTTTTCCTTCAGCGCGGCACAGCGCGCGGCGTTTGCTTCGTTCATGGCGGCCACCACGGGCGCACCCTTCAAGATCTGAGCCATTTTCTTCTCCCCTCACTCATTTGATACAGTCTGATAGACCGTGTCAGCCTGCGGCACAAACTCGGCCAGCAGCTGTTCCGCTCTGGCCTCCAGCGCATCCGCATGGGCCTTGTCTGCCATCAGGCGGGTGTTGACCTTCACGTTCAGCCCCGCCGCCTGCATGGCTGCCTTGCAGAACAGCGCCGCGCATCCGGCATCGGAACGGGCCAGCACGCTGCCCTTTTCGGCGTACTCTGCGGCCAGTACGATGCCCTCACCGCAGGCAGTCATCACCTCCAGCGGCACGGCGCAGGCTCTGTCCAGTGCCTTTTCCAGCACCGCGGCCTTGTGGGCCTGCTGTTCCGGGGTCTCTTTCGGCAGCTTGTAGGCCGCCGCCACGGGCAGAAAGGCCTCCGCGTCGGCCTGTACCAGCGCTTCCAGCCGCTTGCGCAGGGCCTCGGCCCGGACATTCAGGGCAGCGATGTCCGCTTCCACGGCAGCATATTTCTTTTTGCCCACGGTCAGGCTGCCCACCATGCTGCCCAGCGCCACACCGGCCGCGCCCACCAGCGCCGAAGCGCCGCCGCCGCCCGGAGCCGCCGCCTTGCTGGCCAGCTCCTCCAGAAAACCTTCACAGCTCAAATTCATCAGTTCCACGATATACTTTCCTCTCTGTTACAAATCCATCCAGCCGCCGGTCCTGTTCATCTGCAGCCGCTTCCGGCACCCGCTGGGCCTCAAAGGCCACGCCCAGCGCCACAGCGTTCCGGCACCTGGGCAGATAGCGGTCATAGTAGCCCTTACCCATGCCCACCCGGCGGCAGACCGCATCAAAGGCAGTGCAGGGCACCAGCACCAGATCAAGCGCCTCCGGCCGGATGAGCACCGCCCGTTCCAGAACCGGCGTGCGGATGCCGTAAGCCCCCACCTCCCAGCCGTCCGGCCCCGGCACGGCGGCGGTCAGGGTAAAGTTTTCCCCACAGACCGGATAGGCCACCGTTTTGCCCAGCCGGGCCGCCTGCTCTGCCAGCCCAGCAAGATCCACCTCTCCGCCAAAAGCGGCGTAGAGCAGCAGATTCTCTGCCTTTTGGAAGCAGGGCATGGCCAGAATGCGGGCACAGATGGCTGCATTGGCCGCCGCCCGCTCTGCCTGCGGCAGACCCCTGCGGGCCATGATGCCCGCCCGGCGCTGCGCTGCTTTCCGGTCCCGGATCTCCATTGACACTTCTCTCCCCTGAAATTTCATACCCACTCAATATATCTGAAATGCGGAAGAATTGCAAGAGCATGGCTGGAAAATAACCGCAAAATAGGCTATAATGGTGCAGAACAAACCAAAAAGGAGAACGATCATGCTCATTTATCTGCTGCGTCACGGCCAGACGGAGTACAACGCGCAAAAACGATATCAGGGCCAGCGGGACATCCCCCTTTCCGCCGCAGGCATCGCCCAGCTGCGGCAGGCAGATTTTGCACCAGAGGTGGTCTATGTCACCCCGCTGCAGCGCACCGCCCAGACGGCGCGGGTGTTCTTTCCCGGGGCAAAGCTCATTCCGGTGGACGGGCTGAAGGAGATGAACTTCGGCCGGTTCGAGGGCCAGACCTTCGTGCAAGTGGAGCAGGATCCGGAATATCTGGCATGGGTGCAGGAAAACGAGCACGCCGCCCACCCGGATGGGGAGCGCAGGAGCGATTTCTGCAACAGGGTGTGCAAAACGCTGGCTGACCTCATTGACAAGGCCCTTGCCGAAGGACAGGAGCGGCTGGTCATCGTGGCCCATGGCGGCACCCAGATGGCCGCACTGGAGCGGTTTGGCGTGCCCCGCCGCAGCTTTCACGACTGGTGCGGCCCCAACGCGGGCGGCTATGTGCTGGATGCCCGGGACTGGCCGGAGCAGCACATCCTGCACCTGGTGGAGACCGTGCAGTACACAAAGGAGAACGGATGATGGAACAAGGCCTGCTGCATCTCTACTGGGGCGACGGCAAGGGGAAGACCACCGCCGCCATGGGCCTTGCCCTCCGCGCACTGGGCAGCGGCAAACGGGTTGTCATCGTGCAGTTCCTCAAGGGCGGGCAGAGCGGCGAGATCCCTCTGCTGGCCCAGCTGGGGGCAAAAATTTTCCGGGGCAAGGGCGGGCAGAAGTTCGTGTTCCAGATGAACGAAGCGGAAAAGGCCGCTGCCCGGGCCGTGCAGAACGAAAACCTGACCGCCGCACTGGCCGAGCCTGCCGACCTGCTCATTTTAGATGAAGCCGGTTCGGCCTGGGAGCTGGACATGGTGGACAAAGACCTGCTCCGGCGGGCCGTTCTGGAGCGTCCCGCCGCACAGGAATGCGTGCTGACCGCCCACAAGGCCCCGCAGTGGATGCTGGATGCCGCCGACTACTCCACCGAAATGAAATGCCGCCGCCACCCCTACCAGAAGGGCATCAAGGCGCGCAAAGGCATCGAATACTAAAAATGCCCGGAGAACCGCAGCTTTCAGCGGACCTCCGGGTGTTTTTGTGTTTACTGTTTTGCGGTGATATCGCGGTTGGCCGCCAGCAGGCCAAGGGCCAGCGCAGCGCTCAGGATGTCGGCCACAGCCTGAGCCATCAGCACGCCCTGATACTGGAACAGATGTACGCAGACCACCAGTGCCAACAGAAACACCACGCCCTGACGGCTGATGGAGAGCAGGAAGGACGGTATGATTTTCCCAGTTGCCTGGAACAGCACCGTGAGCAGGAGCACCACGCCGCCAAAGGCTGCGGTGTAGACCTGCCAGCGGAGCATCTGCGCACCAGTGGCGATCATCCCGGCATCCTGCACGAAGAGCCGCATCAGCGCCCCGGAATTCAGGCAGAGGATGAGGGACAGCACCACGGCAATGGAGACGAGGAAGGTCAGACAGAAGCGGATGAGCTTGCGCATCACGTCCCGCTTTTTTGCGCCGTACAGGTAACCGAACAGTGGGATGCCGCCGAACGAGAAGCCCACCAGCACCAGCTGGGCGATCATGCTCACCTTGCTGGCAATGCCCATGGCGGCAATTTTATCGTTGCCATAGGGCAAGAGAAACTGGTTCATCACAATGACAGTCAGGCTCTGCATCAGGTTGCTCAGCGCGGCAGTAACACCCACGCCCAAAACCTGCTGCAGCTCCTTACCCGTGACGTGGCACTGGGACAGCTTGACAGACAGGCAGCGGCTCTTTTTGTGGAGCAGCCACAGGAAGTACAGGTCGCTGCACAGGTAGCCCACAATGGTGGCAATGGCCGCGCCCCCTGCGCCCCAGCCCACTGTGGTGATGAGGATGGGATCGAGGATGATATTGATGACCGTGCCGCCGATGCTGCCGATCATGGACTGGGTTGCCATGCCCTCACAGCGAATGAGGTTGGAATGGATAAAGTTCAGCACCGTGGCCGGGGCACCAATGGCCAGCACGGTGTAATAGGCCTGTGCGTGCGGCATCGTCTCAACAGTCGCACCCAGAATGCCCAGCAGCGGGACGCGGAACAGCATCATCAGGACTGCCAACACCACGCCCGTGATCAGGGCCACATAGAAGCAGAACGAGCTGACCCGGCCGGTGCCCTCACGGTCGTCCTGTCCCAGCAGGCGGGAAATGAGTGAGCTGCCGCCCTGGCCGTAGATGTTGCCGAAGGCCATGAGGGCCGTGAACACCGGCGCACAGAGCGAAACACCCGCAATCAGCGCCGTATCGTTGGACTGCGCAATGAAAAAGGTATCGGCAAGGTTATACACCACGCTCACCATCAGGCCGAACACCGAGGGCAGCGCCATCTTGAAATAGGTGCGGTACAGATGATCGAGATCAAAAATAGAATCCATTGGTTTTTCCTCCACTTTCGTCCCTATTATAAGGGTTTTGCTTGCATTTGTTTGTGACACATGGCACAATGAAACAAAAGAAATGAGGTGAACTCATGCAGGAAATTCGTGACCCAGCCTGTCTGGAAACGCTGTACCGGAAGCTGGAACTTTCCTCCCGGACCAGAACAGCAAAACGCCCGCGCAGGAGCTTTCCTGTGCGGGCGCTGCATCTCTTTTTGTGTTTTACCGCACCAACAGCAGCAGCCAGGCGGATGCCACAGCCTGCAGGATGAGCCAGCGGGCCACGACCTGCTCATCGCTCCAGCCCAGACGCTTGCGCACATGGTCGTGCAGCGGGGTCAGGGTGTTCTTGAGGATGGAGATGTGCAAAAACCGCTTGAAGCTGATCTTCAGGATGCCCAGGCTGCCGTCCACGATGAACACCAGCGCGGCCAGCAGGAAGGCGAAGGGGTGGCTGCTCTTGAGGGCCAGAACGGCCAGGAAGAAGCCCATGGCGCGGCTGCCCGCGTCACCCATCAGCAGGGTGGAAGGCTTGGCGTTCTGCCACAGGTAGGCCAGCAGGGCACCAATGAACACGATGCCTGCGGTGGCGTAATCCCCCAGTTCCTCCCAGTAGGCCAGCAGGAAGGTGCCGATGCTGACCACGGCAAGGCTGGCGGAAAGGCCGTCCACGCCATCGGTGCAGTTGACCACGTTGATGCTGGCCCAGATCAGGACGATGATGAGGATGAGGTAGACGGCATAGGGCAGGCTGAAGCTCCAGCTCAGGAAGTTGACCTCCGTGCCGTTGAAGTTCAGGTAGGTCACGCCCGCCACAACGGCGATGACCAGATCGATCAGGCCCTTTTTGTACTCGTTCCATGCAGTCTCGGCGGCATCGTCAAAATAGCCGGAGAGCATGGACGCAATGAGCAGGACGGTGTAGATGACATACTCTGCCTTAAAAGGCACCACGGCCAGCGTGACCAGTGCAATGCAGAGCACAAAGATGAGGCCGGAGCCCCGGGCCTTGCCCTTGGAGAGTTCGCCGTTCACGGCAAACGCGCGGCCATGGTCGTGGGGGAGCTTATCGTGGAACACCGAGTCCATCAGCGCGGTCAGCGCAAATGCAAGCAGAAAGCCCAGCGCATCCACGGTGCGCGGGTTGCCAGAAAGCAGTTGAAGCATAGTTTTTTTCCTCTTTCCCGGAGCGGCAGAGGCCGTTCCTGTTCTTTCACGGCTGGATACAAATGAAGTGTATCACGCCCGGGCCAAAAAATCAATCTCCGGGGCAATGGCTACCCCGGGGGTAGATGGGTTGACATTTTTCGCCCCCCTGTCTATAATGGGAAGACAAACGCCCTTTCGAGGGTATTTTTTTGTCTCACAGGAAAATCGGAGAAAAAGGAGAAGACATGAAACTTTCACTTGAACAGCTTTCGGCCCGGATGCGGCAGGGTGAGACCATCCCCTCCCGCCAGACGGCCCAGGTGGCTCTGGCGCTGAGCATCCCCTCCATTCTGGAGCAGCTGGTGGTCACTGCCATGGGATACATCGATGCTGCCATGGTGGGCCACATCGGTGCAGAAGCTACTGCTTCCATCGGCATCGTCAGCTCCAGCACCTGGCTGCTCCACGGTGTTCTGGTGGGCCTGTACACTGCCCTCTCCATCCAGATCGCCCAGTATCTGGGGGCCGACCGGCAGGATGATGCCCGCAGCGTGCTGCGGCAGGCCATGCTTTTCAATGTGATCCTGGGCGTGGGTGCTGCCCTCTTCGGCCTGGGCATCAGCCCCTTTCTGCCGGGGTGGCTGGGAGCTGACCCCTCCCTGCGGGCAAACGCCACAGCCTACTTTGCCATCTGGTCAACGGCGCTGCCCTTCACCATGGCCATGGGCATGTACACCTCCATCCTCCGGGCGGCAGGCTACGCCCTGACCGCCAGCCTCATCAGCGTGTTGGTCTGTGTGCTGGATGCCATCTTCAACTTCTTCCTCATCAACCCCACCCGGACGCTGCGGGGCATCACCGTCTGGGGTGCCGGGCTGGGTGTGCCCGGCGCAGCCCTGGGCACCGCCCTGGCCACCGTGGTGGGCGGCCTGTTGGCTTTGGCCATCCTGCTGCTGCGGGAAGGCCCCCTCTGCATCCGGAAGCCTGCCCCCTGGAAGATCACCCGCTCCTGCCTGCGGAACCTGCTGTGGGTCGGCGGTCCTCTGGCGGGAGAACGTGCCGCCATCTCTCTGGCGCAGGTGGTGGTGGTGCGCATCGTAGCCGGCCTGGGTACCGTGGCCATTGCCGCCAACAGCCTGGCTGTCAATGCCGAGGGCTTGTGCTACATGGCGGGCTACGGCATCCAGAGCGCAGCCGTCACCCTCATCGGCCAGGCCGTGGGTGCCAACCGGAAGGATATGGCCAAGCGTTTTGCCTGGCTGTGTACCGGCCTTGGCATGGGGGTCATGGCCCTTTCCGGCGTTGGCCTGTGGATCTTTGCCCCCACCCTGATGAGCCTTTTCACCACCGATGCGGCTGTCATCGCTCTGGGTGCTCAGGTTTTGCGCATCGAAGCCTGGGCCGAGCCCATGTTCGGTGCCTCCATCGTGGCCAGCGGTGCCATGCAGGGTGCGGGCGACAGCACCTCCTGTTTTGTGCTGAACATATTCAGCATGTGGTGCATCCGGCTGACGCTGGCGTTCCTGCTGGCTCCCCGGCTGGGCCTGATGGGCGTTTGGGGTGCCATGTGCTGCGAATTAAGCATCCGGGGCCTGCTGTTCCTCATCCGCCTTGCCCGGGGCAAGTGGCTGGAAAAGGGCGCGCTGTCTTAATACACAAAACAGGGAGATTACATTATGACAAATGCAGAAAAGCGTGAAGCGGCACGGCAATTGATTCAAAAGTGGCATAATAAAGGCAGAGAAGACGAGGACGACCGCTCCTATTGGCTGGATATCTTGCAGCGCTTACTGGGTTGTGCTGATGCAACCGACAGAATTGAGTTTCAGAAAAAAGTAATCGTTAACGGAAACACAAAAAGAATCGATGCCTATATCCCTGAAACAAAAATCATTATTGAACAGAAGTCAGAAGGCATTCCTCTGGACAAGAAGATCTCGCAGTCCGGTGGAACCGAACTCACTCCTTACGAACAGGCCAAACGCTACAATGATAATCTGCCAACTTCTGAGAAAGCAAAGTGGATCATCACTTCCAATTTTCAGGAACTGTGGATTTACGATATGGATACCCGCGTTCCTGAAAATAATGTTGTAAAAATACATATCGATGATCTTCACCACAATTCTTCGCTTCTGGACTTTCTGCTGGAGAAAAAGGTTATCCAAGTCTCTAAAGAAGTAGATTTGTCACAAGAAGCGGGCAAACTCGTTGGCAAAATCTATGATGCATTTTTGAAGCAGTACCATGACCCAGAAAGCAAAAAAGCCCTCGAAAGCCTGAATGTTCTTTGCGTCCGGCTGGTATTCTGCCTTTACTCTGAGGATGCCGGTCTGTTTGAGCAAAAAGATTCCTTTAGCGGATACATTGCTCAATACGAGCCAAAAGACCTGCGTCCGGCTCTGTTGTCACTGTTTAAGGTTTTGGATACTCCCTATCCTGACCGACCCGACCTATATCTTTCGGAAGAGCTGGAAGCATTCCCCTATGTCAACGGCGGCCTATTTGCCAACGAGGATATTATCATTCCAAAAATCACACAGGAAATCAAAGACGCTCTTGCGGAAGCCGGGCATTTTAATTGGCGGGATATTTCGCCTACCATTTTCGGCGCTGTTTTTGAAAGCACGTTGAATCCGGTTACCAGACGGAAAGGCGGGATGCACTACACCTCGATTGAGAATATCCACAAGGTAATCGACCCGCTGTTTTTGGATGATTTGAAAAACGAATTCGCAGAGATTCTGACAATTGGTGTACAGAAGCAAAAGAAAAAGAAGCTGGAAGAGTTTCAGAACAAATTAGCCGGACTGACCTTTTTAGACCCAGCCTGTGGCTCTGGCAACTTCTTGACAGAAACCTATATTTCGCTCCGCCGTCTGGAAAATGACATTTTAAGGGAACTGCAAAACGGACAGGTCATCTTTGGTGATACCAATTGGAATCCCATTAAAGTCTCCATCTCCCAGTTTTACGGCATCGAAATCAACGATTTTGCCGGTGATGTTGCAAAAACCGCTCTTTGGATTGCAGAAAGCCAGATGATGAAGGAAACTGAAGATGTTGTCTTAATGCATCTTGATTTCCTTCCATTAAAAAGCAATGTAAATATCCATATCGGGAATGCCTTGCAGATGGATTGGGCTTCCATCATCTCCCCCTCCAAATTATCGTATATCATGGGAAACCCACCGTTTGTTGGGCAATCTGTCCGAACAAAAGATCAAGCTCACGATATGAACGATATCTGGGGACAGGGTGAAATAGAAACCAAACTTGATTATGTGATCTGCTGGTACAAAAAAGCGCTAGATTATATCAATACATCCAGCACGAATATCGAAATTGCATTTGTCTCCACGAATTCTATTTGTCAGGGCGAATCCGTTCCAACATTTTGGAAGAAAATGATTGATTCTGGTGCTGAAATTCACTTCGCATATCGTTCTTTTGTATGGGACAGTGAGGCAAATGAAAAAGCGGCAGTTCATTGTGTCATCATCGGTTTCTCCAACTTTAGCCGCTCTCATACAAAATTCATTTACACTGAAGAAACAAAAACAAAGGCAGAACATATAAACCCCTATCTATTAGATGCTCCTGACATTTGGATTACAAACAGAATTAATAAACCTCAAAATGGTTTACCCAAAATGACCACCGGTAGTCCTCCGACAGATGATGGTGCTCTAACACTTAGCATAACAGAGAAAGAAGAACTTGAGAAACAATATCCCGTATTGGCAAAATACATCAAGCCTTTTATAGGTGCAAAAGAATTCTTACATGATAATGTAAATAGCTATTCCAGATATTGCTTATGGTTTAAGGATGGTAATGTCTCTGATTATGTAAATATAAAAGAAATCACAGAACGCCTTGAAAAAGTCCGTGCTTTGCGAAAAAGCAGTAATGCAGATCGGATACAGAAAATGGCCGATTATCCTTACCTTTTCTGCCAAATTCGGCAACCGTTATCAACCTATCTTGTGTTTCCGAGACATTCTTCACAGAATAGGCGGTATATCCCGATTGGTTTTATGCCTTCTAGTGTAATTGCCGGAGACGCTTGCAGTATTATTCCAAATGTCACAATCTATGAATTCGGAGTTCTGACATCTAATGTTCATAATGCGTGGATGCGTGTTACTTGTGGTAGGATAAAAAGCGATTTCAGGTATTCCCCCGCAGTTTATAATAATTTTCCTTGGCCTACTCCCACCTTAGAACAAAAAGCCAAAATAGAACAAACTGCACAGGCCATTCTTAACGCACGAGCAATGTATCCAAACAATTGTCTTGCAGATTTGTATAATCCTCTGGCCATGCCTGAACCGCTGTTAAAAGCCCATATCGCAAACGACAGAGCCGTCATGCAGGCCTATGGTTTATCAGTCAAGGACACCTCTGAAGCCGATTGTGTAGCGTTCCTGATGAAACGCTATCAGGAGTTGACACAAACGAAGTAATCTCTCAAATAGCAAAAAAGAAAGGACGCTCTCGCGTCCTTTCTTTTTTGTTCTGTCACTCACTTCCGGCCATGCAGGATAGGAGAGAGCGGCTTATAGATCAACATGCAGATCAGGGCATCCAGCAGGCCCTTGACCAGAGTGAAGGGCATATTGAAGATGATCAGGCACTTGATAAGGCTGTTTGCAGAGGGCAGGATCGCCTGATACATGCCCAGGATGGCTTCCAGCGGCATGTGGTAGAACTTGACGTAGGCCGGGTAGGTGATGAAGTAGTTGGACGGCACACTGAACAGGGCCATGGCCACGGCACCGGCCACGGCACCGATGATGGCGTTCTTGCGGCTCTTGTGGTGCTTGTAGAGGTAACCGGCCAGTGCGGAGAACACCGCACCCAGCATGAAGTTGCACAGCTCACCCACCAGTGCGGTAGAGGTGCCCTTGATGACCACATGGAGCAGGTTCTTCATAAAGCTGATGATCACACCGTACACCGGGCCAAGGGCAAAGGCACCCAGCAGAGCGGGCAGGTCGGAGAAGTCCATCTTGACGAAGGACGGGATGAGCATCGGGAGCGGGAACTCGATGAACATCAGGATAAAGGCCACCGCGCTGAGCATGGCGGCAACGGTCAGGTTGCGGGTCGTGTTTTTCTTCATGGTAATATCCTCCCGGGGCGTTCTGGCCCCAAATCAAAGATTGGAAAGCCCCTTTCGCGTGGTTCGGAACCGGGAAGACAATCAAAAACGCGCCCTGCCGCAGCAAACACTGCAACAGGGCGCGTAGACAAATCGTATTGCCTGCCGTTTCTTGCATCCGGACTATACCGTTGGCCCCGGAGTTTCACCGGGTCAGCACCCTTGCGGGTGGTCGCGGGCTGTACCGCCAGTGGGGAATCTCACCCCGCCCTGAAACGAACTTTCTGGCCAAGAGTATAACGCGGCTGCTCCGCCTTGTCAACCCCTTTTTTATTTGCCCTGCACGGGCCGGATATGGTATACTGTGGGACAGGATGTTACAATTTTTGATACAAGGAGCTTTTTGCCATGATTTTTACCGTTCGTGACCTCGGGTTCGAGATCGGGCCTTTTTTGCTGGAGGGCTGGTGGGCGCTGGCTGCCCGGGCTGTCTGCGCCGCTGTCATCGTTTTTGCGGGGCTTCTGGTCGGCTGGCTGCTGCGCCGGAAGATCTTTCCCGCTCTGCAGGCCCGTAGCTGGCACTTTGCCGCCACGCCCATCCTCCTGCGCAGCTTACAGAACCCTTTGGCGCGGATGGCCTTTTACAGTGGCCTGTATCTGGCCCTGACCAGCCTGCCGTGGGCCATTCCGGGCCTGACAAAGTTTCTGTTCACGGCCTATAAGATCGCAGCGACCCTCCTGTTCTGTCAGGGCCTGTACAACGCTTCTGAGGTAGCCGACCTGCTGCTGGCTTCCTGCAGCCCGGAGATCCGGAGCAACAAGACCCTGCGCTCCCTGCTGGACACCACCTACAAGGTGCTGGTCATCATTCTGGGTGTTGCCACCTGCGCGCAGATCGTCGGCTTCCCCATCGGCAGCATCGTAGCCGGTGCCGGTCTTGTGGGCCTGACCATCTCGCTGGCCGCGCAGGAAAGCGCCAGCAACCTGTTCAGCGGCATCGTCATCCTGCTGGACAAACCCTTTTCCATCGGCGACTGGATCACCGTGGGCAATGTGGAGGGCGAGGTCATCGACATCAACTTCCGCTCCACCCGCATCCGCTCCATGGACCACAGCGTGGTCATTATCACCAACAGCCAGATCTGCGCCTCCACTGTCCAGAACGCAGCCCTGCGCACCATGCGGCCCTATAAGTTCACACTGGGTGTCACCTACGGCACCACCCGTGCCCAGCTGGAAAAGCTGATGGCTGACCTGCAGGCCATGCTGGACAACAGCCCTTACACCAACAAGGGCACCAACATCGTCCGGCTGACCAGCTTTGGCGATTCCAGCATCAACATCCTCATCTCGGCCTACCTGACCACCAATGTCTATGCCACCTTCCTGCAGCAGCAGAATGATCTGAACCTGAACATCATGGACGTGATGCAGGCAGACGGCGTGGACTTCGCCTTCCCCTCCACCAGTGTCTACATCGAAAAGAATTGAGCATACCACAACGCCCCCTGTGTGCCTGCTGCGGCGCACAGGGGGCGTTTTTTCATATGTTATTCCCGGCTCCTGATCTCGATCGTTCTGCTGCCAAGATCCTCATAGACGCGATGGGAGACAGAGAGCACCGTGCGGCCCGTGGAGGCACGGCGCAGAGCCGCCAGCACGCGGGCCTCCGTTTCGGCATCCAGATTAGCGGTGATCTCATCCAGCAGCAGCACGGCGGGATCTGCAGCGGCGGCACGGGCAATGGACCGCAGCTGCCACTCGCCCTGTGAGAAGATGCCCTCGGTGCAGACTGTGTCATAGCCCTCCGGCAGAGCCCGGATGGCAGCATCGATCCCGGCCAGTGCGGCGGCATCCTTTGCCATTTCCCCGGTGATCTGCGGGTCTCCCAGCGTGATCTGTTCCAGCACGGTGCCCGGCACGCGGGAGAAATGCTGTTCCACACAGCCGATGCAGGTGCGGCGCTCCCGGTCGGTGATGTCCCCCACCTTCACGCCGCCGATGGTCACCGTACCGGCCTCCGGCTGATACAGGCCCAGCAGGAGCTTGAACACGGTGCTCTTGCCCGCACCGGTGCGGCCCACCAGCGTGACCTGCTCCCCCTGTTTCACGGTCATGGAAAAATCCTTCAGAACGTACCGTTCCCCATAGCCGAAGGTGACGTGTGCAAATTCCACATCGCCCCGGGCAGCCTCCCTGCGCGCGGGCGGGATCGTGCGCTCCGGCTGGCCGAGAAAGGCATCGATGCGCCTGACACCCGCCATGGCCGACTGGATGGTCTGGATCTCCATGCCCAGGCTCTCAATGGGGGCGAAGATGCGGGAGATGTAGTTGACGACGGCCACCGAGGTGCCCACCGACATGCCGAACAGGGTCAGAAGCTGTGCGTTCCCCGAAGCGGAGAGCAGCATCACGATGCCGACCACAGCGGCATTCAACAGCAGCACCACCGGCGAATAGACGGCATCATAAAAATTGGTGCGCTCCATGGCGGCATAGCTGTCACCGATGCACCGGTCATACCGGCGCTCCATGTAATCCTCCAGACCCAGCGCCCGGATGGTGCGGATGTTGTGCAGGGTCTCGGGCACCTGCCCGGAGACAGCGGCGACCGCGCGGCGGTTGTCCAGCTGCGCGGCCAGCATCCGCTTCTGGACGTAACGGGTAAACACGGCAAACAGCGGCAGCACCAGCAGCAGGATCAGCGCAAGGCCGGTGTTTTTCACCGCAATGACCCCCATGATGGAGACGATGCGGCAGGCATCTGCCGCCATGCTGATGATGCCGGAAGTGAACAGGGCTTCCACCGTGTCCACATCGCCCGAAAAGCGGGCGGCCACCTCGCCGGGATTCTGTTCTGCCAGTGTACCGGCGGGCAGGCGGCTCAGCTTCCGGGACATCTCCGAGCGCAGGGCATGGGTCATCCTCTGGCCAAAGAGCACCAGCAGGCTTTCCTGCGCCGAGGTGAGCACACCTTCCAGTGCAAGACTGCCGAAGTAGAGCAGCACGGCCAGAAAGGACAGCGGGAGGCCCGCGGTCAGACAGTCGATGACCCGAGCCAGCAGCAGGGGCGGCAGCAGGGATGCCGCCACCGAAGCTGCCACACACAGCACCGTGCCCACCGTGAGAAGGCGGTGCGAAGCCGCTGCCATCCGGACGGCAGCAAACACGCCGTGATCATTTTTCTTTTTCATGCGCCCTCTCCCCCTTTCAGGCCGGTCTGGCTTTCATACAGCTGGCGGTAGACCGGAACCGCTGCCATCAGCTCCTCGTGGGTGCCAACGGTGGTTCTGCCGCCCTCCATAAAAATGATCTGCTGCATCTGCGGAAAATGGTACAGCCGGTGGGAGATCAGGAACACCACCTTATCCCTGGCATACGCCTGCAGCTCGGCAAAGATCGCATCCTCAGTGCTGCGATCCAGAGCCGAGAAGGGGTCATCCAGCACCAGCACTGGGCGGGGATGGGCCAGCGTCCGGGCCAATGCCAGACGCTGTGCCTGCCCGCCGGAAAGGCGGGTGCCGCCGCTGCCGATGACCGTCTCCGTACCCTTTTCCATGGCCAGCACTTCCTCCTTCAGGGCAGCAGCTGCAAGCCACGGCATGGTATCCTGCTCGCTGCCGCAGAGGACATTATTCTGCACGGTGTCGGCACTCAGTTCCGGGTCATGGCCCAGATACCCGACCGTGGCGGCGATCTGGCGCGGGGTCAGGGTGGAAAGCTCTCTGCCGCCAAAGCAGACCGAGCCTTGATAGGGCGCTTCGCAGAGGAATACGCGGCCAAGGGTGGATTTTCCGCAGGCGACCGGGCCGGTGATGCCGATGATATCGCCGGGGTGGGCCGTCAGGCTCAGGCCGGAGAAGACAGGCTCTTCGCCATAGGAGAAGGCGAGTTCTTTCAGCGTCACATCCTGTGCCGCCGGGATCTGCAGGGCATCCAGCTGCTCGGGCGTTTTCATCAGGGGTCTGATGCGCTTCCAGGAGACCTCTGCCTTTTGCACTGCGTTGAAGAGCTTGGCCACCTTGGAGGATTTGACCACCAGCTTGGTGAAACAGGAGAGGAAGGTGGTGAAGGCGGCGATATCCCAGCTGCTCCAGCCAGTACCCAGCACATTCTTTGCGCCGAACCACAGGATGAAGAGGGTTCCTGCCTCGGATGCCGCCAGATAAAGCGGCGGCAGAGCGGACTGCCACACGTTGTTCCGCACGGCAGTCTTTTCGGAAAGGCTCAGGGCCTCCTCGTATTTTTCCATCCGGGCCTCCTCGCAGCCGTAGATGCGGTAGGTCACGGCATTCCGGGCACGGTCCAGCGTGGCACTGCTCAGGGCACCGGCGGCCTTTTTATAGGCCGCACCGGCGCGCTGCACCGGCTTTTTCATCCCTGCCGCGCAGACATAGGACACCGGAGTAAAAAGCAGGCCCAGGATCGCCAGCCGCCAGTCGTACACCAGCAGCATAACCGCATAGCCCGCCAGCGCCACACCGGTGTCGAACACCTCCGTGGTGAACTTGCGCATTCCCTCCACGCAGTCGTCCACATCGGCGATGGCCTTGGTCATCAGCTCACCGGCCCCCTCTTTTTCCAGCGTTGCCCGGCTCTGCCGCACCAGATTGGCGTACAGGATGCCCTTCATCCGGCGGTTGATGTTGTTGGCGAAGCGGCGCACATAAAAGCGTTTGATGAAGCGCGCCGCCTGCACCAGCAGTGTGACTGCAATGTAGGCCAGCACCAGCAGCGCCATTTGGGCAGCAGTCTCATTGCCGCCCAGGATATCCGCCAGGCACTGGGCCAACCGGCCCTCGAACCACGGCGCGGCCAGCAGACCGATGTTATAGACAAGGCCCGAAAGGGTCACAAGGAGCAGCGGGAACCACTCCACCCTGAAATAGGAGAGAACCCGGTCCGGGCGGAACGATTTATCTTTTTTCATGGGGCATTTTACCTCCTGCGGGTGTTCCATTCAGTATACCACGCTTTCGTTCCGCAGAAAAGCGCACACAAAATGCATCTTGACAGCTTTGTTCAGAAAAAAGCCATGACAGCAGGAACAAAATGCAAGATCATTGCAATGGTCACCGCTGTCATGGCGATCGGTTTTCTTTGTATGAAAAATGCTCCCATCGGCAGGATCTGCATTGCAGTGGTGTGGGTCTGCCATCTTCTGTATTTCACCTTGCGGGTCAAGACCATCAAGCCCACAGAGCAGACTCAGGAAAGTGCAGAATAGATTCCACCCGGGATACCATCAGATTGCAGGCACCCATAGCCCGCAGGGATAACAGTTACGTTCTTATCGGTTCACGAAATTCAGCGCCAGCACAAGCAGCAGCATGTGTACCGGGTAAAAGGCGTAGCAGGCATACTGGAACGGTTTGCTGTGGCAGCCCTGCCGCCCGCGATACAGCCAGATGGGCACCAGCGCCAGCAGCGCAAGCCCCTGCTGACACAGCTCAAACTCCATGCCGAACAGCCGGATGGGGTACATCAGCCCGCCCAGAAGCACCACGTTGATCCAGTACAGGGTCAGCACCTGTCCCAGCAGGCACCACCATTTCCGGCCCCGGAAAATGTAAAAAGCGAACACAGTCAGCACACCGGCACCGTAGTAATCTGTCATGCCCAGCGTTCCCAGCAGCGCCCCTGCTGCTGCCACTGCGGCGCACACCGGCAGCGAGACCCAGAGCTTTTGCTTTTTGCGCACCGTTTCCATCAGATGCACCCCCAGAAGCCCCAGCAGCAGCGTCCAGATCACGTTCTGGTGCACCGGGTAGAACCATGTCCCGCCATACATCAGATCAAAGGGCACTTCTGAAAGCAGCGCAAACAACAGCAGCCGCAGGGCATAACGCTTCAGATTCCGGGTATGAAAGTAGCCTTCCACTGTCATAAATGCAAAGATAGGGAACGCCAGCCGTCCGGCACAGGTCAGCCAGTCCTGCGCCGGCAGAAGGGTCGCCCACAGGTGATCCATCAGCATCAGCGCCATGGCAATGATATGAAGCGCTGCTGCACTCAGGTCAATGCAATTTGCGGCAGTGGAACGAATCGGTTTGGTTGACATGATCATACCTCGTCTTTGTCTGAATTCAGTTGCTTTGCCTGGAATACGAACGACTCCCTCCAAGAATTGCAGCCCCGGCAGTTTTTTACCGCCGGGGCTGCGGCACTTCATCGCTTATCCCTCCGGTTTTGCACCGGCCATTTTGGATACGGCAAGCATCCAGGGCAGCTTCTGCCATTTGCTCTGCCTGCAAAATGGGGGATGCAGTGCACCCGCCCCGCAGGCGGAAAAATGCTCCCGCAGCAGTCTGCGGGACAAATTCAGAAAGGGTGGCTTGCCTGCCTGCCCATGGAGACGTCAGCACGGTGGCAGGAATGTGAGGAATGGCAAAGGACGGTTTCGGCGAAGAAACGTCTGGCGGTGGCGGAAAAGCCGAACGCAAGATTTTTTCAATTATGCTGGCTCGTAAGGTGAACCGGACCGAAACTTCCTTGCGGAACTGTGCAGCGTTATCGTTCATCTGCACCTGAACCGGCAGCCGCGTCCCCGGCGCTTGCCGCACCCAAAATAGCCGGTGGAGCGTTTATTCAGGCATTGGTGCTTTCCAGATAGGTCTCAAATGCTTCGGCAAAGCTGGCGTTCACATCAAAGGGGACTGCATAGTCCACCCGGGAGGTCACAAGGCACAGGTCGATCCGGTTGGAGGTCTCGTCCGCCTGCCGGTTCAGCTTGCCCAGAGCAGCATGGATGACCTTGCGGTCATAGTTGATGGTGGTCACCCGCTTCACATCACAGCGGTAGGCGATCTGGTTGCCCTCTGCATTGAAACGGTAGCCGGTACCGCCGCCGGAAAGCAGCTGCTCGGAGCTGCGCAGGTCGTTCATTCGCTTGAAGGTGCGCGCCACGCTCTGCCGCGCAGCGTTCAGGCCGACCTCGCTGTCCATATCCATGTCCAGCGCATCCTTTGCCTTGCGGATGGCAGCGAACAGGCGGCCCTTCTCCTCCAGCAGATAGAGCATGAACCGGGCAATATCGGTGATCTGCTGGGCATATTCGGTCTGGGGCAGGTCCAGGATCGTCTCGTCCTCAGCCTCTGCCATGACCTTGTGGCGCAGATAGGTGTTGGCCACCTTGGTAACGTTGGAATCGCAGTCCAGAATACCCTGGGCCTCATCCAAAAGGGCCTGCAGCTTGTTCTGATAGCGGAATGCTTCTTTCAGATTCATTGTATCCACCTCGTTTTTTCTTGGTCGCTGTGCGTTCCCGTCTGTTTTCCTCTATTGAACCATATTTTCCGGCAAAGCACAAGCCGCCCGCCCAAAAGTGCATCAAAATGCAAAGCGCCCCAACATGTTCTTTACCACACGTTGGAGCGCTATTTTCTGGAGCAGGATACGGGACTCGAACCCGGCCAGGGGCTGCCGTGGGAGGATACGCCGTAGCATTTTTGACGAGAATACGCCGTTTTGAAAAAACGATATTCACCGGTGGCGTTTGATGCTCACGCTTTACCAGAAAAAGTGGGTTACTAAAGTGGGTTACCGCAATATTTTCTGAAGCACTGATTCCAGCGCGGCAGTGGTCTCCTTTTCCTCGCCCTCGATCAGATGGGCGTAGATACCGTAAGTGTCCATTTGGCGGGAGTGACCGACCAAAGGCTTAACAGCACCTTCCGGTAGCGTCTTGGCCATGCTCACAAAGGTATGCCGCAGATTATACGGCGGAACGTAGGAAAGCCCGTTGACCTCGCAGTAGCGCTTCCAACGGTGTCGGAAGGTGTTCTCTGAGTTGATGCCGAACACTGAGTCTGACCCACCTGTCAGCAGACGCTGCGCGGCCAGAATCTCCTCCGCCGTCGGAGTCAACTGCACCGCACGAAGGGCGTTGTCATTTTTGCCCCGGGTCACTTCCCCTCTGGAATTGATGGCCCGGTGAATCTGGATCACAGAGCCTTTTACATCCCTCCAACGCAGGCCGATCATCTCCCCCGGGCGCATCCCGGTGACCGCGCTGAACCGGTATGCGTTGATATAAGGATCGGGTACGGTCACCCCGCGCCATAGGGTGGTATCAATGGCAAAGAGCTTTCTCAGATCTTCCGGCTGCAAGATGGTCTTTTCCCTCGATCTGGCCCCCTTCGGCACATGTAGCGATTCCGGGTACAGCGTGGACATTTTGCCCAGTCTCATCCACTTGCAGAACGCCCGGAGATCGGCGCACATGGAACGAAGATATTTTCGACTCAAGCCACCCGCATAGCCACGGTTCACCGCAGTCTGCATCTGCGCCTCGGTCAGATCTTCAACCCGGCGGCGACCGATTACCGGTTTAACCCAAACTTTCCAGCGGCTTTCTACCGGTTCCCAGTTCGAGCGGCTGGTCGTCAGCTTCAGCTCCCCGATCCACTGCACGTAAACATTCTCCACCAGCACCCGCGTATTTGAGATGCCGTCATCCAGCCAGGCATCGGCTTTGCGATTTGCCTCACGCTGTCCCGTTCTGCCCGGTGTAGCTGACGTGAATGCTCTCCGCTCCCCGTTCTTCTGCACTTTGATCTGCCAGCGCTGCTGCTTTTCCATCCAGACAGCCGTATTTGTTCTTTTTCCCATATAAACACCTCCGAAAGACAGGTACACTTTGACAAGCCCAGCCGGAGGTGCTACAATACAGATGTCTGGTCTGTGTATCACCTTCCGGGTGAGCCTGATCTATCCAAACGCTCTCGGTGCGCCAACACCGGGGGCGTTTTTGCTTTTCAGGCACAGGCAGCAAATCACCACCCATGCAACAAAATTCTAGTCGATTGCAACATTCAGTGCAATACAAACCTGTGCAACGTTTGTATGCTCGAAAAAGTGAGTGCTCATGCGGGTTTTCAGGTTCAAGCATACAATGTCTACTCAAGCCCTATATAAAGACCCTTATCAGAAGAAAATAAGAATACACACACGCGAGGGCACGCTTGATGCCCGCCCGCGTAGGGTTTATAGGAATTTCTGTATGCTTTGTTTCAGGTTGCCCACGCCCCGGGAGGGAGGTCAGTAGACCTTGCGGCACTCGATCACCCGGCCCAGAACCCGCACCGGCGTTTTCTTCAGGTCATACACCTGCGGCTGGTGCACCGGGTTGGAGCTGCGGGGTGTCAGGATCACAAGAGTCCCCTCCTGCCGGAAGGTCTTTACCGTGGCCTCGTCGCCGTTCACCAACACCACCGCGATCTCGCCATTCTCCACTTCAGGCTGCTCACGCACCAGGATCTGATCGCCATCGTTCATCCCCGCAGCGTTCATGCTATCGCCCCGGATGTTCAGCCAAAAGTATTTTGCACCGTCGGTCTGCCGGATCGGAATATAACCCTCAATGTTCTCCTCGGCGTACATGGGCAGGCCCGCCCGGACTGTCCCCAGCAGCGGCGCTACCTGTGCTACGTCGCACGGTGTAGCTCCCACTCTCTGCTTCCAATCAACGCTCTCGTGGCTTTTCGCCACGGGGGCGTTTTTGTTTTCATCGAGCAACTGGTCAACCGTAATATGGAAATAGTCCGCCACTTTTTGTAGCTGCGCCACCTGCGGGGTTCGCCCCAGGTTCTTCCAAGTTGACACCGTGCCCTTACTGATGCCCAGCTCTATGGCCACAGCAGAGGGGCTTTTTCCCACGGACTTGCAAAGCTGGCGATACTTGTCATAGAACATAGTTTACCTCCATAGACTTTGTGCAAATCGTCAAAGTTCAAGAAAATGTACTTTTAGGGCTTGAAAAGTCTACTCAGATGAACTATACTGTGCGCAGCGGTTCACGAAAATAGACTTTAAGCTCAACTTCACAACCTGAGTATACCATAAGGGTTTATTTTTGTAAACACTTTTTTGTAAAGAAAGGAGTACATTTACATGAACCTATCCTGGCAAGCTGAGGTTTTCGCGATGATGAAGGACAACAACATCAGCCGCAGCGACCTCGCCGAAGCCGCAGGTGTCACCCCAGAGTACGTCAGTATGGTGCTGAACAAGCGGCGCAACCCCGCAGGCGCGGAGAATACCTTCAGAGCAGCCATCCAGAAGCTGCTGGCCAAAAAGGAGTGACCACCATGGCACCGAGCACGCCACTGGGCAGCTTTCACCAGAGCCCCTTCTGGCGGCTGCGGGCAAGATTCCGGGACTACGGGCTGTTCGATTCCGAGCTTGCACAGGCCACCGGGATCGCCCAGTCAACTCTCAGCCGCCGGATGCGGGGCACGATGCCCTGGACATCCGACGAGATCAAGACCATCTGCCGGGTGCTGAACATCCCACAGGAGCAGGTCGGGGCTTACTTCTTCCCCGACATCGAAAAGGAGGAATCACAGTGAAAAAGATCACGATCACCGGCGGCGTTGCGCTGTTTGCCCTCATCGGGGCGGTCAAGGTGGCGCAGGGAGCCTGCACGGTCGCAGCACACGCCCTGACCCAGTGGGGCAGCTGGAGTCCGGCAGAAGCCGCCCAGGCAGCCCCGTTCCTGGTGTTTGCCCTGGCTGCAGGCTTGGCCTTATCACTACACAGCCTGCTGACCGACAACGAGCGGTACAAGCGCCAGAGCTACGGCAAGGTAGACTGCACAGCCTACCGGCAGAACCGCGAACAGGAGGACTGAGCATGTTTTCTGACAAGAGACGCGGAGACATCTGGTGGATGGTCGACACCCACCGCAAACCGGCAGACACCTGCCTGATCCGGGGTGACCGACCGGTGATCGTGGTCAGCAGCGACAGCGCCAACCAGACCGGCAACACGGTGACGGTGGTTCCCATGACCTCCAGCCCCACAAGGCTGGCCCGGGGCGACGGATTCTGCGACAACGTCCTTCTCCAGGGCTATGGTGAGCCGAGCATGGCACTGCCTCGGCAGGTACACGGCGCAGACCGAGCTGATCTGCAGCAGTACCTCGGCCACCTGACCGACGCGGACATGCGCCGCCTCGATGCAGCGCTCCGGAGCGCGCTCGGATTATGACCTGGTACACGGTATACGAGGCTTCGACCGAGGAGGTCATCGCCAGCGGTACCGGCCCGCAATGTGCCAAAGCCCTGGGTATGACAATGGGGGTCTTTTACAGCACCGTCAGCCATGCCCGGGCAGGCATCAACAGCAAGTACACCTTCTACGTTGAAAAGCTGAAAAAGGAGGATTTTTCAGAATGAAAACGATCAAAGTCAAGTTGACCTTCACCGAGCCGCTGCTCGGCACCTGGCCTGCCAACCCGAACGTGGCCCGCGAGTACATCGCATCCAAGGGCCCGGACGCTTCCACCATCGAAGATGAAGTGGCCGCCCTGGGCGCGGATGCCGCAGCAGATAGGGCAATGACAGTATTCCCCCGAAACGAGGCGGGGCAGCCGATCTTATACGATTACCAGCTCAAGGGGTTCTTTAAGGACTCCTGCGGTATGCTGGGGCGCATCGGCGGCAAAGACGAGAAGGGCAAGAAGAAAGCAGTGAACGAATCCGGCAAGCTGACAGCCTACAAGAAGATCATCGACGGCCTGATTTTTGTCGGGCCCCGCCAGATCCCCCTGACCCTCAGCGGAGAGATGACCGAGTGCCAGCGCCCCCTGCGGGCCCAGACAGCCCAGGGCGAACGCGTGAGCCTCGTCAACAGCGAGCAGATTCCCGCTGGTTCGACCTGCGAGTTCGAGATCACCTGCATGGACGATGCCCACGAAAAAGCGGTGATGGAGTGGCTGAATTACGGCAAGCTCCGGGGCCTGGGCCAGTGGCGCAACTCTGGTAAGGGCCGCTTCACCTACGAGATTCTCGGCTGACTGCAAAGGCATTGGGCTGCCGTGCGACGCAACGGCAAGGAAATGCCCGGCCCGGCATGGCAACGGCAACGGATGGCATTGCCAAGATAGGCGACGGCAAAGCACTGCTGTGGAAGCATAGCAACGGCAAGGCGTGGCGAGGCTTCGTATTGCAAAGGCAAGGCATTGCTTTGTATGGCAAAGGCATTGCGACGGGATGCTTCGCTCTGCAAAGGCTCGGCATACCATGGCTTGGCGGCGGCATGGCAATGCGGAGTGACGCAGCGCAATGGCATAGCATTGCGACGCATGGCGAGGCGCGGCAATGGCATAGCATCGTGACGCGAAGATTGGCTTAGCAATGGCATAGCATTGCGACGCGTGGCGAGGCGCGGCAATGGCAAAGATACAGCTCCGAACTGCAAAGCGTAGATTCGACAGAATCTTTTTATAAAAGGAGCATGATTATGAACTTCACACTGACCATCAGCGGCGAAACCCCAGCCGAACTGCTGGACACCCTGACCCAGCTGGGCGGCATGACCATCAACGTCAACACCTCGCCCAATGGTGGGGTCGAGACCCACACCATGACCGCAGCCGAATGCCCCAAGCACAATTCTTCCCTGCCGCCCCAGAGCACGCCTGTGCCGCAGCCGGACAAGCCCAAGACGCAGACCCCCGCCAAGGCCAAAAAGCCCACACGGGAGCCCGCAGCCGCCCCCGCGGAGGAACCGGCAAGCCCTACAACGGCAGAAGCCTCGGATTCTCCCTCGCAGGCGGATACCGCACCGGCAGCCTCGACCTCCGCACCCGCTCCTGACCCTGCCACGCTGGACAAAATCCGCGATCTGGCCCGCAGCCTGATCGTGGCAGGCAAGCGGGCAGGTGTTCAGGCGGCCATCAAAGCTACCGGTGCTGCATCCATCTCTAAGCTGCCGCCTGACAGCTACACCAGCGTCTGGGAGGAGCTGCTCAAGTTGAAAGACGAGGTTGACGCAAATGCCTCCAATTAAACACGCTCTGCTGGGTGCATCCAGCGCGGCCCGGTGGATCGCCTGCACCCCCAGCGCCCGGGCCACCGAGAATCTGCCCGGGGAGACCAGCAAGTACGCCGAAGAGGGCACCAGAGCCCATGAGGTGTGCGAAGCCCACCTGCGATACAGCCTAAGCTGCTGGGAGCACGGGGAAGATTCACCCATGCTGGGGGAATCCATCCGGCTGGACGGCGAGCCGGACGACCCGCCTGAAATGGTGAGGGCCGCCAACCAATACGTGGACTTTGTGCACCTTCAGTGGGGGCTTTACCTCCACCAGCCCGAGGTGTTCATCGAGCAGGAGGTGGACGTGAGCCAGTGGGTGCCCGGCGGCTTTGGCACCTGCGACTGCCTGCTGATCGGCGACGGCATCCTGCACATCATCGACTTCAAGTACGGGCAGGGCGTGCCGGTGAACCCGGAGCGCAACCCACAGCTCATGTACTACGCCCTCGGTGCCTACGCCCTGTTTGAGGGCATCGAGGAGGTCAGCACAGTGCGCCTGAGCATTGTGCAGCCCCGGATGCAGGAGGAGCCCCAGACCTGGGTGATTTCCCTGGCCGACCTTCTCACCTGGGCACGGGAGGTGCTGCAGCCTGCCGCTGAAATGGCCTGGAAGGGCAAGGGCGAGTTCTGCACCGGCCCCCACTGCCGCTTCTGCAAGGCACACCCCGCCTGCCGGGCATGGAAGGACAAGTACGGCCCGCTGGCCGGATTTGAGCCTTATCCGGAGCCCGCTACACTCTCTGACGAGGAGCTGGGCGAGTGGCTGCAGAAGCTGGAAGGGCTGGCCGCCTATGCCAAAGATCTGGAAGAGTACGCACAGCAGGCGCTGATGGAGGGCCGCACCCTGCCCGGATGGAAGCTGGTACAGGGCCGCAGCACCCGCAAGTGGACAGACCAAGATGCCGCCTTCCGGCAGATGCAGGCAGACGGCATCGACGAGGCCATGCTGTACACACGCACACCCATCACGCTGACCGTGGCCGAGAAGATGATCGGCAAGAAACGTTTTGCCGAGACCATGTCGGCCTTTATCACCAGGGCCCCGGGGGCTCCCAAGCTGGCGCAGGCCAGTGACCCCCGCCCCGCTTACGACCGTTTAGAGGGCTTCAAGCCCGAGGAGGACTAACCATGAACACTAACGAAGTTATCATTCCCTGCCGTCTGTCTTACGCCAACATCTGGGAACCCAAGCAGGTGAACGGCACCGGCGACCCCAAGTACAGCTGCTGCCTGCTCATTAAGAAGAGCGACACCAACGCCCTGGCTGCCATCCGCAAGGCCATCGAGGCCATCAAGACCGACCCCGCATCCCTGGCAAAGTGGGGTGGCAAGCTGCCGCCCAAGCTGAAAGAGCCCCTGCGTGACGGCGACGAGGAAAAGGACGACGAGAACTACGAGGGCTGCTACTTTCTGAACGCCAACGCCAACGCAGACCGCCGCCCCCGGATCATCGACCGGGCCTGCAACGAAGTGCTGGATCAGGACGAGGTGTACAGCGGCTGCTACGCCAAGGTCAAGGTCGGCTTCTTCTCCTACAGCGCCAGTGGCAACCGGGGCATCGGCGCAGGGCTGGAGGTCATCCAGAAGATCCGCGACGGCGAACGCCTGAGCGGAGGCAACAACCTGGACGGCTTCGAGGTGCTGACCGACGAGGACGACGATTTTCTGAACTGAGTATCACCCACCGGAGGCTCCGCACAACGGGCCTCCGGCCTTTTTGAAAGGAGGCAGCCGTGAAGAAACCGATCATCACGGTGGATATAGAAACCTACTCGCCGCAGGACATCGCCAAGGTCGGTGCCTACCGATACGCCCAAGACCCAGACTTTCAGATCCTGCTGCTGGGCTATGTCAACGAAGATCTGGACACTCCAAAGGTCATCGACCTGACAACCTGGCCAGACACGGCACATTTCCTTCGGGAGCAGCTGCCGTGGCTGCTGGATGCCAGCTACACCAAGCGGGCGCACAATGCTGCGTTTGAGTGGTGGTGCTTGTCGGAGGCCATGGGCCTGAGCTGGGAGGAACGCACCGAATGGCTGGATCAGTGGGAGTGCAGCATGATCCACGCCCTCTACTGCGGCCTGCCCGCCCAGCTGGGTGCACTGGGTCAGGTACTGCAGCAGCCGGAGGATGCCCTCAAGATGAAAGAGGGCAAGGCGCTGATCACCTACTTCTGCAAGCCCTGCAAGCCCACAAAGCGCAACGGCGGGCGCACCCGCAACTTGCCTCAGCACGACCCCGACAAGTGGCGGCTGTTCTGCAAGTACAACGGCCTGGACGTGATCGCAGAGCGGGCCAACGACCGGAAGCTGGCCCCCTGGCCGGTTCCCGAGAGCATCATGCAGCAGTGGCGGGAGGATGTGGAGATGAACGCCCGGGGCGTGGCCGTGGATATGGCCCTGGTAAAGGGTGCCCTCGCCTGCTCTGCGCTGATCACGGAGGAGCAGACCGCTGAGAGCAGGACGCTGACCGGGCTGACCAACCCCGGCAGCCGTGTCCAGCTCCTTGGCTGGCTCCACAACCGGGGCATAGAGCTGCCGGGGCTGACAAAAGAGGATGTAACCCACGCGCTGGCCGGAGAGCTGCCCAGCGATGTGCGCAGGGTGCTGGAGCTCCGGCAGCAGCTGGGCAAGACTAGTAACACCAAGTACGAGACCATCGCAGCCAGCGCAGGCCCTGACCACCGGGTGCGTGGCACCCTGCAATTCTACGGGGCCAACCGGACAGGGCGCTGGGCCGGGCGGCTGCTTCAGGTGCAGAACCTGCCCCGCACTTACCTCGACCATCAAGCTGAGTGGCGCAGCATTGTAAAGCTACACGACCCCGAAGCGTTAGCTCTGCTGACCGACAATGTGTCCGACACTCTGAGCCAGCTGATCCGCACAGCGCTGGTGCCCGGCAAAGGGTGCACCTTCGTAGATGCCGACTTCTCGGCCATCGAGGCCCGGCTGATCGCATGGCTGGCCGGTGAAGAGTGGGTGCTGGACGTTTTCCGCACCACCGGCAAGATCTACGAGGCCACCGCAGCCCGCATCTTCGGTGTGCCATTCGACAGCATCGTCAAGGGCAACCCCAACTACAAGTACCGCCAGCGCGGCAAAGTGGCAACGCTGGCCCTGGGCTACCAGGGCGGTGTGGGTGCTATGAAACGGATGGGCGGCGATCAGCTGGGCCTGGACGACGACGGCCTGATGGACATCGTCCGGCGCTGGCGCAGGCAGAACCCCAGCATCTGCAAGCTCTGGGATACGATGCAGAAAGCCGCCGTGCACACCATCCGCACCGGCAGGACTACCGTACCCCGAGTAGGGGTGACGCTCCGCAAGGAGCTGGCCCTCGGGTTCCCCTTCCCGTTTCTGACGATGCGGCTACCCAGCGGGCGCAAGCTCTTCTACGCCGACCCCGGCACCACACCGGATGACCGCATTACTTATAAGGAGTGGGACACGGGCAGCTGGCGGGAAGCCGAGACCTACGGTGGCAAGTTGACCGAGAACCTCACCCAAGCTGTGGGCCGGGATTGCCTGGCTTTCGCGCTGGACAACCTCCGACGGGCTGGGTACCAGGTGGTGTTTCATGTCCACGACGAGGTCATCATCGAGCTGCCGACCACGCAGGACGCAGAGGCCGCGCTGGACAGCGTGGTACGCATTATGAGCATTGTGCCGCCCTGGGCCGAGGGGCTGCCCCTGAACGCGGCAGGCTGGTACGGTGACTTCTTTACAAAGGATTGATGACGATGAGCAAGACTTACCCGCCTGACAACTCAGACGTGTGCCCCTGCACCTGCGGGGCCCTGCCCCACGGTGTCGGGGTGAGGACTGACGGGACGGTCGGGCTGACCAAGTACCGCAAGAGCAGCAGGTACGCCAGCGACGGCGGCTGGTCGGTGGTCTGCACCCGCTGCGGCAGGGTCGGTGAGCGCGGCAGCACGCAAATTGACGCAAAGGCTAGATGGAACGCGCACCGCTTCCGCTATGGCCCACTGAAGGAGGAGAAGGACAAATGAGCGCTACACCAATTGAGATCAGCGTGGGCGGCAGCCGATGGGCATCCAGCTGGGCGCAGGATCTTATGACCTGGGAGGACTTCACCGAAAGCCTGTCGGCCCGGATGTACAACAATGCCAGCACTGAGACCCACGCCGAGTACATGGCCCTGTCCAAGGCAGAGCAGGACAAGCGCAAGGACGTGGGCGGCTTTGTGGGCGGCAGCCTGCGGGACGGCCTGCGCCGCCGCGGCTGCTGCACCGGGCGCAGCCTGATCACGCTGGACATGGACAGCTGCGCCCCCGGCAGCACACAGCAGTGGGTGGCCGCCATCAAGGCCCTGGGCACAGCAGCGGTCTATTCCACCCGGAAGCACGACCCGGAGCACCCACGCCTGCGGGCCATCTTCCCCACCGACCGCGTGATGCAGCCGGAAGAGTACCAGCCCTGCGCCCGAATGGTGGCCCAGATGCTCGACCCCACCATGCAGGTGTTCGACAAGACCACCTTTGAAGCCGAGCGCCTGATGTACTGGCCCAGCCGCAGCAGCGACAGCCAGTGGGTCTGCGAGGCCACCGAGGACGGTGACCGGATCAGCGTGGACGACACCCTCTGGCTTTACGAGGACTGGCACGACGTGCGGCAGTGGCCTGCGTGCCCCGCTGAGGCGGTCAAGCTGCCCGGCGGCAAGCAGGCCGACCCCACCGCCAAGCAGGGCGTGGTGGGCGCTTTCTGCCGGACTTACGACATCCGGGCGGCAATCGCAAAGTTTCTGCCCGGGGAGTACGTCGATGCCGGGCAGGATCGCCTGACTTACGCCGCAGGCAGCACCACGGCGGGCGCGGTGCTTTACGACAACGACACCTTCATCTACAGCCACCACAGCACCGACCCCGCAGGCGGCAAGCTGCTGAATGCGTGGGATTTGGTGCGAATCCACCGCTTCGGTCAGCTGGATGCCGATGCCGCGCCGGGCACACCCGCAGCGTCCCTCCCCAGCTGGCAGCAGATGCGAGCCCTGGCCGAGAACGACGGCCCCACAGCGGCCCTGCTTCGGCGGGAGACCGTAGACCACGCGATGGAGGGCTTCGAGCCGCTGCCCGAGGAGGACACCGACCCGGACAAGTGGCAGGAGAAGCTCGACCGCACCCAGAAGGGCGCGATTGCCTGCACCATCCAGAACGCGTGGCTCATCCTCGAGCACGACCCGGTGCTCAAAGGCCGGATCTGGGCGGACATCTTCTCGGAGCGGCTGCGGTGCAAGGGCCCCTTCCCCTGGAGCGACAAGACCCAGGAGCGGGACTGGAGCGACGAGGACGACGCTGGCGTGCGCTGGTATCTGGAGACGGCCTACCACTTCAGTGGGGTCAATAAAGCCGCCGACGCGGTGGCTCTGACCGGAGGCCGCCACGCCAAAGACCCGGTGCGGGAGTACCTGAGCGGGCTTACATGGGATGGCACCGAGCGGCTGGACACTCTGTTCATCGACTACTTAGGCGCGGAGGACAGCAGCTACACTCGCGCAGTCACCAGGAAGATGTTCGTTGCTGCGGTGGCCCGGTGCTTCCGCCCAGGCTGCAAGTTCGACCAGATCTGCATCCTCAGCGGCAAGCAGGGCATCGGCAAGAGCCTGCTCCTCAGCCGGATGGGCAAGGAGTGGTTCAATGACAGCATCACCAGCTTCGACGGCAAAGAGGCCCGGGAGAACCTGCGGGGTGTCTGGATCGTAGAGCTGGGCGAAATGACGGCTTTCAGCCGCTCCGAGAGCGAGGCAGCCAAGCAGTTCCTGAGCCAGACCGAGGACAGATACCGGGCCGCTTATGGCCGGAGAACGGTGCAGTACCCCCGCAGGTGCGTGTTCTTCGGTACCTCCAACAGCTCCGATTTTCTCCGCGATGCCACCGGCAACCGCCGATACTGGCCCATAGATTGCAGCTACGAGCGGCGCACACGGGTCGTTCACGATGATCTGACCCCCGCAGAAGTGGATCAGTTGTGGGCCGAAGCGGTGGCCCGGTTCAACGCGGGAGAGGAGCTGATCCTCCGGGATGAGCTGCAGAAGGCCGCTCTGGCAGAGCAGCAGGCGCACACCGAGCGCGACCCCTGGGAGGGCAGCATTCTCGATTTTCTGGACAAGCCCCTCCCTCTGGACTGGGCCAAGCGCACCATCGACGAGCGGGTCTGCTGGTGGGAGAACGGCCCCGCAGACCCCGCCGCTGCCACCCAGCAGCGCACCTCGATCTGCGTCAACGAGGTCTGGCGAGAGGTGCTCGACAGCACCGGAAAGGCCCCCGACCGGCAGCAGTCCAAGCGCATCGCAGCCGTGCTGAATAGCCTCCCTGGGTGGGCTCCGGGCAAGTACCCCCAGCGCTGCGGGCCCTATGGAATGCAGCGTATCTGGCGCAGAAAATCGGAGTAATTACCCGCCCAAAAACGAGCATACAGAACCCGCCGAAACCGCTTTGAAAAACATACTGAACATACAGAGCAGGTCGGCGAAACCGAGCATACAGAGAACTTGGCAAACATTAAGAGAACCGAAGAAAACAAGAGCCGCAGCAGCGGTCAAAACATACACAACATACAGCCAACATACAAAGGCCAAAAAGTTTGTATGCTCGAAAAAGTGAGTTTTCATGCGGGTTTTCAGGCCAGAACATACTCAACATACACGCTTTTTCTCCTTAAAGGGAAAAATCAAAGGAAATAAGAGCGCACGCGCATACACGTGAGAGGCTTATATTCTTCGCGTGAGGGTTTTATAGGATTTGAGTATGTTTTTGTATGTTTGTATGTTCAGCCCAAGCACGAAAGGAGAAACTAAAATGCCGACAAATAAGCCCCTCGAAAAGAGCATCGAAAGCGTCCTGCGCAAGGCCGTGGAGGCCGAGGGAGGTTTGTGCCTGAAGTGGGTGTGCCCCGGACACAGAGGTGTGCCTGACCGGATGCTCCTCTTCCCCGGCGGCATCATCGCCTTTGTGGAACTCAAGCGACCCGGGGCAAAGGTCAAGGCGGGAGGATTGCAGGAGTGGTGGCGGGAGAAGATCCAGAGCTTCGGCTTCCCATGCTACGAGATCAGTACAGCCGAACACGTCAAGAACCTGGTCAGCTACCTGAGCACCCAGAGCTTCATGGCGCAGATGGCGAACGCCGATGACGCAGAGAGCGACGACTGACGCGCTGCCCTAAAAGAAACGGAGGTCAAAGCAATGCAGCAGTTTCACCCGCACCCGTATCAGCAGGCGGGTATCGAAGCGATCCTCGAGAAGCCCGGGGTGGCGCTCTGGATGGAGATGGGCCTGGGCAAGACGGTGGTCACGTTGACCGCCATCGACCAGCTGATCTACGACCGGCTGGAGATCAGCAGAGCGCTCATCATCGCCCCGAAGAAAGTAGCCGAAGCCACCTGGCAGGATGAGGCAGAGAAATGGGAGCACCTGCAGCACCTGCGCATTTCCACCGTGCTGGGCACAGAGAAGCAGCGCAAAGCCGCACTGGAAGCCCCGGCGGATATTTACATCATCAACCGCGAGAACGTCCCCTGGCTGGTTCACACACTGGGCCGGGGCTGGAACTTTGACATGGTGGTTCTGGACGAGGCCAGCAGCTTCAAGAACCACGCCGCCCAGCGGTTCAAAGCCCTCAAGGCGGTGCGTCCCCGCATCCACAAAGTGGTCGAGTTGACCGGCACGCCAAGGCCCAACAGCCTGCTCGACCTTTGGGCCCAGATCTACCTGCTCGACCAGGGGGAGCGGCTGGGGCGGTACATCACCCACTACCGGCAGGCCTACTTCTGGCCCACCGAGTACAGCTACGAGCCCCGGGAGGGTGCCGCTGAGACGGTGGAACGCCGCATCAAGGACATCGTCCTGAGCTTCAAAGCCGCCGACCACCTGACCCTGCCGGAGAAGATCACCGACGACATCCCGGTGGTGCTGGACAAGCCCGCCAAGGCGGCCTACAAGAAGCTGGAGAAGAACTACCTGCTGGAGGTGGACGGCGAGACCATCACCGCCCAGCAGGCGGCAGCCCTGACCGGCAAGTTGCTCCAGCTGTGCAACGGCAGCCTGTACGACGAGGACGGCACGGTGCACCAGATCCACCGGTGCAAGCTGGATGCTTTCGACGAGCTCATCGACGCGCTGGACGGCCAGAGAGCCCTCGTGTTTTACGGTTTCCGCTTTGACGAGGAACAGCTCACCGAAGCCCTGAAAACCCGCCACAAGGGCCTCAGATTCGCCGTGCTGCGCTCCGGGCAGGATGCCGCAGACTGGAACGCAGGAAAGCTGGACGTTCTGCTGGCCCAGCCTGCCAGCTGCGCCTACGGACTGAACCTGCAGCAGGGCGGTCACCACCTGATCTGGTACAGCCTGCCCTGGAGCCTGGAGCTTTACGCCCAAGGTGAAGCACGGCTCTACCGCCAGGGCCAGACCCAGAGCGTCATCGTCCACCGGCTGATCGTCAAGGGCGGTGCCGACGAGATGGTGGTCAAGGCACTGAACCGCAAGGACACCGACCAGAACAGCCTGATGCAGGCAGTAAAGACGCACATCAAGGCAGCGCAGAGAGGAGACAGCAAGTGAGCATCCGAGCATTCCGCAGGCTTCCCCGCGCCCAGCGGCGGGGCTTCATCGACACGATCACCGACCCGCTGACCCGCCGGGCCCTCGAGATCGTTTTTCTCGGGCCGGGCAAGGTCAGCTGGCAGAAAGCCGCCCTGCTCTACGGTGGCGGCATCTCCCCGGAGACTCTGCGGGTCTGGGCCTGGAAGGAGCTGCAGCGCCTCTGAGAGCCGCGCAGCACCCAAGGCGGCAAAACTCCCCGCAATGCGCTCAAAAGCCCCGCACAGAAGCCCGCAGGGGCCGCTGTGCGCAAGTCATAACGTTTTCACAGCAAAACCCATGCTATGCTCTTCTGGATAACACACAGGAGGACAGAGCATGGGTTTTTCTAACGAGAGGATGAGGACAGGGCAGCTGGTGAACTGGTTCCTGCTGGACGGCCTCGAGCTGACCCCGGCGGGATACCCTGTCACCCAGGCCCTGTCCCTGCCCTTCGGGGTTGACCACCTGATCGGCTTCAACGAGCTTCTGACCTGCAAGCACCCGGAGAACGCAGGCGTGCACTTCTTCCTCGATGACTACCAGTTCGAGCGATTCTGGAGGATGCCGGAGCGGTATCTCTACGCGCTGGAGAAGTGCCCGCTAGTCATCGGCCCGGACTTCTCGCTTTACACCGACTTCCCCGCGCCCATCCAGCACTGGAACCACTACCGGAACCAGCTGCTGACCGCATGGCTTCAGCACAACGGTGTCTGCGCCATTCCCACCGCGAGCTGGTCGGACGAGGACAGCTTCCGCTGGTGCTTCGACGGCATCAGCAAGGGCGGCGCAGTGGCTGTGAGCACGGTGGGGTGCCTGGTGCACAAGGACGCGCTGCAGGGGCTCTTGCGCGGCGTGGCGGAGCTGATCCGGCAGACCGAGCCGGAGGAGCTGCTGGTCTACGGCAAAGTTCCGCAGGAGATGGCAGCGATGCTCCGGGAGCACAACGTAGCCTGGCAGGCATTCCCGCACAGCATGGCGGCCCGCGTCAGGGCCAGAGAGGAGGCGCAGTAATGGGCGGCAGAGGCAGCAGCATGAAAGGTTCCCAGGGCATGGGAGGCGGCGCAGGAGCGCCCGCAGCAGCCGCACAGGCAATGCCCGCGCTTCAGGCAGCACCGGCAGTTCAAGCAGCGCCCCAGCAGGCAGCACCGGCAGTTCAAGCAGCACCCCAGCAGGCAGGCCCGCCCACCGGTGCAAACGGCTTCGGCCACCTGACACCGCAGCAGGTCTCCGCGATGGAGAGCGCTGCACAGCGGCAGATGATGCGTGACCCGGCACTGGCCGCAGGCGTGACCGACTACATCAACCCGGTCATGCAGAGCAACGGCAAGGCGTTGAGCCAGAACGCCAACTGGGCAGCAGCCAACGGACTGCCCCTGACCAAGCGGCAGCAGGCCATGATGGACGCAGTGGACAAGCTGGCAAAACCCATCGGGCAGGATACCACCCTGTACCGCGCCGACCACGACGATTTCCTGAAGCGCCTGAAGGTCAACAACTACCAGAGCATGAGCGACAGCCAGCTGCGCAAGGCGCTGGTGGGCAAGACATGGACGAACGACTGTCTGGAGTCCACAGCCTACGACAGCCGGGACAACCCCTTCTGGCCGCAGCCCGGTGGCAGGCGAAGCACTGGCAAACATGGCCAGGGCGGCTCCGTTTCCGGTAACCGTGAGGTGCTGATCCGGTATCACACCGCCAAGAGCACCCGGGCGGCGTTCATCCAGCCCAGCCAGTCGGAGGCCGTTCTGGCCGTTGGCACACACCACAAAATCACCGGTGTCCGGTCTACCCACACCGGGCCCTCGCACACCCTCGGCTCCGGCAAGCGCGTGATTGAACTGGAAATCGAAGTGTGGTAAAATCAAACTGGAGGTATCTCACTATGGCGAAAATTTCCGCACAGAAGTTGAAAGAGATCGAAGCCGCAGAGCAGAAGTTCCGGCCTCTCGACACCCCGAAAACGAGCCGCCCCTTCCCCAATCTGGGCATGGAGAAGCCCGCAGCCAAGAAGAAAGCCACCAAGGCGAAACCCAAGAAAAAGTAAGTCGTAACGTTTTGCCCCCGCTTTTCATGTTACTCTTGACCGAGAAATTCACGGCCAAGGGAGGATTTACATGGGAGGCAGAGGCGGAAGCATGGGCGGCAGCCACGGCATGGGTGGAGGCGGCAGCGCAGGCGGTGCAGCGAAAGCAGCAGCACCGGCGCAGGCTGCGCCCCAGACCCGCCAGCAGCAGCTGCTGGCACAGATCAAGGGCAACCCGGCGGCCCTGATGCAGATGAGTGATCGGGATGCGCTGGATACGGTCAAGGCGATTGCTGCGCAGCCCATCGCAACGGATGGCACCCAGAATGACACCTTCTGTCAACGATGGTTGAATGCCACCGGACTGGCAAACGAGATGCCCGAGGTTCTGGATGATGTGGCTTTCGGCAAGGCCCGCCGCAAAGCAGGCGCGAACAAACTGTACCACAGCGATATGCCCTATGACAGTAAGGCTGCGACAGCAGTAAAAACCCTGCAGCAGCTTCAAACAGGCAAAACCGCATACGCATCCTGCGGCACCCACGGAAGCGGCACCTACCTCGATCCTGACGCAGCAAGCAACGTCCGAAATTATGCAGGCTACAACGGCTCTCAGGTCAAGATGTTCCTGAACAAGAACGCAAAGATTGCAACCTCTTCGGATTTGTTCCAGGCGCGGGCCAATTTCCAGGCAAAACACCCTAAAACCCACAAATACCTTATCAGCAACCACACCGGCACCGGATGGGGCGCTAGTGAGTTAAAAACCATCTGGCTGACCAGCTCCGGGTATAACGCCTACGACGCGGGCCACTATAAAGTGGCGTATAGCCGTAAAGCCCTGACGATCTGTAAGACGATCAAGGGCAAACAGCAGGTCACTTCGAACTGGTAAAGGAGTTTACACATGAGTGAAAAAGAGATGTTGCAGCGCCGTTCTTCGGATGAAGCTCTGGCGCTGATTGACCGCCGCGAGGCCGAGCTTCGCAAGAAAGCCAAGACCCCCGGCGAACTTCGGGAATGCCGCTCCATGGCAGCCATGGAGTGGGATGCCCACATCGGATACATCGACAAGCGCGATCTTCCCAAGGGCTGGAAAGACCCCTACGCCAAGCTGGACAAGGCCGCAAAGGCCAAGCCCAAGACCGCCAAGGCGAAAGCCAAAAAGTAAGTCATAACGTTTTTACCCTAGGCTCTCTGGTACAATGGCCAGAGAGCCTATTTTTATTTGCCCGGAGGGATTGCATGGAGAGCGTGAAACACCAAATCGAGTACAAACGGCTGGACGAAATCCGCCCCTATGACAATAACCCCCGGCGCAATGACGAGGCCGCAAAAGCCGTCGCCAACAGCATCAAAGAGTTTGGCTTTCAGTCCCCCATCATCGTGGACAGGGACGGCGTGATCATCGCGGGGCATACCCGGTACAAGGCCGCCCGGAGGCTCAAGTTGCAGGAAGTGCCGGTCATTGTTGCAGCAGAGCTCGACCCGGAAAAGGTCAAGGCTCTGCGCATCGCAGACAACTCCACCGGCGAGGTTGCCGAGTGGGACTTGCAGCTTCTGGTGCAGGAGCTGACCGGCATCGACTACGACATGGCCGACTTTGGCCTGAACCTCCAGATCAAGATCGATGAGGAGGTCAAGGAGGACGACTTCACCGCAGAGCCCCCGGAGCAGCCGGTCACCCAGCGGGGCGACATCTGGCTGCTGGGCGACCACCGGGTCATGTGCGGTGACAGCACCAGCCCGCAGGACGTGGAGCAACTCATGGACGGCCAGCTGGCCGACCTGCTGCTCACCGACCTGCCCTACAACGTGAACTATCAGGGCTCGAACGGCAAGAAGATCGAGAACGACAACATGGCAGAAAGCCAGTTCCGGCAGTTCCTGCTTCAGGCATACAGTCGGGCTTTCGAGGCCTGCCGCACCGGTGCCAGCGCGTACATCTTCCACGCAGACACGGAGGGTGAGGCCTTCCGGGCCATGTTCCGGGAGGCAGGCTGGGGCCTGCACGGGTGTCTGGTCTGGGTCAAGAATAGCCTCGTTCTCGGCCACAGTGACTACCAGTGGCAGCACGAGCCCTGCCTGTACGGCTGGAAGCCCGGCGCAAACCACTACTTTGTCAACGACCGCAGCCAGACCACTGTCATCGACGACGCAAAGCCGGACGACCTGCGGCACATGAAGAAAGACCAGCTGCTGGAATGGGCCATCAAGGCGCAGGAGCTGCTGACCCAGAAGCCCAGCAGCGTGATCCGCTGCGACAAGCCGCCCCGCAATGCAGAGCACCCCACCATGAAGCCGGTGGTGCTCTGCGGCAGGCTGATCAAAAACAGCTCCCTGCCCGGGCAGACCGTGCTCGATCTGTTCGGCGGCAGCGGTTCTACGCTGATCGCTTGTGAGCAGCTGAGCCGGAAGTGCTACACCATGGAGTACGACCCGCGCTATGTGGACGTGATCGTCCAGCGCTGGGAGGACTTCACCGGTGAAAAGGCCGTCCGTCTGAAATAACCATTCCCCTGCCGGGGCCGGTTTTCTACTCCTTTCCCGCCCCGGCATTTTTCATAGCCAAAACGGTGCACACTCGGGTCATCCTCCGCCCGTAGGGTTCCTCCAGAGTGGAACCAGTGTGCGCCGTTTTCTCATACGGAGGTGAAACCTTGGCACGAGAATCCCAAATCGGAAAATGGAACAGCCCCAGCGGGCTGCTGCGCCTGCAGCGGCTGGCAATGCATGGCCTGACGCAGGCGGAGATCTGCGAGCAGATCGGCGTGCCGGTGCGCACTTTCCGGCGCTGGTGCGCCCAAGACCAGCGCATCAAGCAGGCGATCAGCATAGGCGCAGAGGCCGCGCTGGCCAGCGTGGAGAACGCTCTTTTCAAGAAAGCCCAGAGCGGAGACCTGGGCGCAATGTGTTTCTTTTTGAAAAACCGTGACCCCGAGCACTGGAGCGAGCACCCAGAGCTGCGCGGCTACGATGGAAAGGTAATTTTTGTGGATGACATACCAAAGACGGCAGCCCCCAAACCTGCTCAAGCAGCAGCTGAAACTCAGCAGCCTGATCATTCCTGAATACTACGCCGCCCACACCGCCATCTGGTCAGGTGAGTATAACGAGTATCTGGGCGATGGTGGGCGCGGCAGCTTGAAGTCCACCTTTGCAGCCACCGAGGTGGTGCTGCTCGTCATGCGGGTGCCGAACATCCACGCGGTCGTCCTGCGCAAGGTCGGCAACACCATTGCCACCAGCGTCTGGCCGGAGTACAACCGTGTAATCGACCGGATGGGCATCCGGCATCTCTGGAAGCAGACCAAGAAGCCGTACACTCTGACCTATGTTCCCACCGGGCAGACCATCCAGTTCTACGGTCTGGACGACCCCGGCAAGTTGAAATCTATCGCTGTTCCGTTTGGTTATTTCGGCGTAATGCACTTCGAGGAGTTCGACCAGTACGATGGGCCCGAAGAGATACGAAACGTAGAGCAGTCGGTGTTCCGTGGCGGCCCCTTCAGTTTTTCCTTCAAAACCTTCAACTCACCCGCCATGGCGCGGCACTGGGTCAACCGGTACAAGCGGGAGGCAAAGCCGAAGCAGTTCCGGCATCACACCACCTACCTGACCACCCCGCCCGAGTGGCTGGGCCCCCGCTTCTACGATGACGCAGAGACCCTGAAGCAGCGCGACCCGGTGGCCTACGCCCACGAGTATCTGGGCGAGGTCGTGGGCTGCGGCACTGCCGTGTTTGAGAATCTGGAGCTGCGGCCCATCACCAGTGAGGAGATCGCGGGCTTCGACCGCCGCTACTACGGCCTGGACTTCGGCTGGTATCCCGACCCGAACCACTTCGGCGGCATGGCTTATCAGCACGCCCAGCAGACCCTGTACATCTTCGAGGAGCACAGGGCACAGAAGGAGACCGATGCCCAGCTGGCCGAGGCTCTGCGCCGACACCTGCACGACGAGATCATCGGCGACAGCGCGGCCAATCGCTCAATCGCTACACTGCGCGATCTGGGCTTTGACCGGCTGCGGGGCTGCCGGAAGTACGCAGCACATGGCGGCACGTCCGTCACCGACGGTATGAAGTGGCTGCAAAGCCGTGCAAAGATCGTCATTGACCCCCAGCGCTGTCCGTGGACGGCCCGGGAGTTTTCCGAGTATGAGTATGCCATCGACAAAAAGACCGGCGACGTGATGCCGGGGTATGTTGATGCAGCGAACCACAGCATCGATATGACACGCTACGCCATGGAGCCCGTCTGGCAAAAGAGAGGTGTTCAAAACGCATGATAAACCACGCAGACATTGAGAATATCATCGGCTGCAAGACCCTTGTCACTGACCGGATGCAGTGTGCTATCGAGGATTGGTACGATGCAGCCATCAACGGCCTGCCGCTGGACAAGAACCCGGAGACCCTGACCCTCGACCTGCCCGCGCTGATTTGCTCCGAGCTGGCCCGGCTGACGACCCTCGAGCTGGAAGCCACAGTGGAGGGCAGCGACCGTGCGGATTGGATCAACACCCAGCTGCAGCGAGTGCTCACGCCCCGCAAACGGCGCATTTTTACGGTGGCGCTGGCCTTGGGCAGTGGCATCTGGAAGCCCTACCAGAGCGGCAGCAAGCTGGGCATCTCTTTTGCAAACGCAACCCAGTACTTCCCGGTCGCCCACGATGTCGAGGGCAGTTTGACCGAGGGCGTGTTCATCGACACCATCCAGGAGGACGACAGCTACTACCACCGTTTGGAGTGGATGCACGTTCTGGAGCGCCGACAGGATCTGCGGGATGCCGAGCTGGCGCAGCTGGAGGACTATGACCTCGCAGCACCTACACAGTTTCCCTGCATCAAGGTGGTAAACCTCGCCTTCCGCAGCGCAACTCAGGACAGCCTCGGCAGCCCGGAGGATCTGAGCATCCGCCCGGAGTGGGACGAGATCGAGCCCGTAGCCTATCTGACCGGGCTGGAGACACTGCCCGTGGGCTACTTCGTGACCCCCATTGTCAACAGCGTTGACCCCGACAGTGAGCTGGGGGCTGCCATGTTTGAGCCTGCCCGCAGGCAGATCATTGATGCCGACGAGCAGTACACCCGGCTGGACTGGGAGTACGAGGGCGGCGAACTGGCCGTGGACACCGACGAGAAGTTCCTCAAGCCCAGCACCGCCGGGCAGAAGCTCTCCAAGGCACAGGCGCTGAAGGAATACGGCGTACCGCCGGAAGCCATCGACAACACCGCGCCCCACCACAGAGAGCGGCTGTTCCATGGCATCAACGTCAACACCGGTATCACCGACAGCACCCCTTTCTACCAGGTATTCTCCCCTGCTCTGCGGGACGGCAGCTACCTGACCGGTCTGAACCAGTATCTGCGCAACGTGGAGAGCCATGCAGGCCTGAGCTTTGGTGTGATCTCCCAGGTAGCGGACGTAGAAAAGACCGCCACCGAGATCGTCAACAGCAAGCAGAAACTGTACGCCACGGTGTCCGACCTTCAGGCGGCACTGGAGGACGCGCTGCGAGGGCTGATCAATGCCCTGGACTACTGGGCCGACCACATCCCGGGGGCACCGGGCAAGGGCAAGCTGAACATTGCCTTCAAGTGGGATGACAGTATCATCCTCGACCGGCTCACCGAGATGGCCCAGTGGCAGCAGGAGGTCAGCATGGGCCTCCGCAGCAAGGCAGAGTACCGGATGCACTTCTTTGGTGAGGATGAGGAGACCGCTACACAGGCAGTGCAGTCCATTCAGCAGGAGGCCGGGGCTGCGGATATCTTGAAGGGAGTGCTGGACAATGGCGACGGCTAAAACCAACAAGGCACTGCAGGCTGAGCGGATGGCACAGGCGGCTGACCGGCTGGATTTCCTGGCAGCCAACGCCCGCATTTTGCGAGACCCTGCGGTGTGGAGCCAGTATCACGAGGCGGTATACACCGCAGAGCTTCTGGGCTTCACGGTGACCCAGACAGGCGGCAAGCATGAGGTGCGCCCATGCTGACACCGGACGAGGTCAACGGCTATGCCGGGCTCATGGCAGCGCCGTGGGACGAGCTGAGCGAGCGCATCTTGCGTGACATGGTGCGCCGGATCGTCAAGACCGGCAGCGTTACGGCAACCGCACAGTGGCAAAGCTACCGCGCCCAAGCGCTGGGGGCCAGCCGTGCGTACCTCCTCCAGCAGATGCAGGCCATCGTGCAGCAGCTGGGGCCCCAGGAGGCCGTTGTGTTTGCCCAGGCAATGAAGCAGGCCTACGGCATCGACGTGCAGGGTGCAGCCGCAGCAGGCCGCTCTCTGGCCCCTCTTGGCGAGAGCGAAGAGGCCCAGCAGATCGTCCAGAGTGGCTACCGGCGCACCATGAACACCCTGTACAATCTGACCCAGACCCGGGCCGTAATGGGCAACCAGAACATGGTGGAAACCACCCAGCGGCAGCTGGCGTATTACCTCGACATGGCCCACGCCGATGCCGTCAGCGGAGCGTTCAACTCGGACGATTCTGCCAGGCGGGCGCTCAACGAGCTGGCGGCCAAGGGCGTGGGGGCCATCACCTATCCCAGCGGCCACATGGACAGTCTGGACGTGGTGGTTCTTCGGGCCACCCGCACCGGTATCAACCAGACCGCCGGAGAGATCACCCGCTTTAACGCGGATCAGCTGGAGTGTGACCTGATGGAGCTGGATGCCCACGTTGGTGCACGCACCGGTGACGGCGGGCAGAACCTGACAAACCACAGCTGGTGGCAGGGCCAGATCGTCAGCCGGAGCGGCAAGCACGGCTACCTCTCACTGGACGACATCGGCTACGGAGACGTGCGCGGCTTTATGGGGGCCAACTGCTCTCACAACTGGAGCATGTACTGGGAGGGCGCAAGTGTGCGAAGCTACACGCCCGAGAGGCTGGCCGCAATCAATGCAGCTACTGTAACCTACAACGGCAAGGAGATCGGACGGTACAAAGCAAACCAGATGCAGCGTGCTCAGGAGCGCCAGATCAGGGCCAACAAGCGGGCCTTTCTCGTAGCCAAGGAAAGCGGCCAGAAGGACGCAGAAAAGGCCGCAGCGGCAAAGCTGGCGGCCTCTCGTGCAAAGCTAAAAGATTTCCTCAGCCAGACAGGGCTGCACCAGTACCAGCTGCGAGAAAGCGTCCCCGGCTTTGGCCGCAGCGAGGCCTCCAGCGCAGCAGCCCAGACGAGAAAATGAGCCGTGCTGGACTTCCTGAAAAGGCCGTGTTATAATTCAGGCCAGAATAAAGGAGGTCTCACCCTATGAAAATCAAGAACCATGTCCAGGCGGGCATCGTCCTGCTCGCGCTGGCCGTCAGCTTGACCGCCTGTGGCGGCAGCGCTTCCAGCACTGCAAGCAGCGTGGCATCCAGCGCCCCGGCCAGCTCCGTGGCCGAGAGCACCGCACCAGAGGCAGAACCCGCCAGCACAGAATCCTCGCCGCTGGATGGTATCAGCTTCAGAGCGGATAAAGTACGGAATGATACCACCGGGAACTGGCGCATTTCGCTGATCGCAGAGAACATCGACATGAGCGAGTATGCCCTGGACTACTACAAACAATATTTCACGGACGACAGCGAGATTCACTTCATCGTCAACTTCAACTACAACACGACCACCAAAATCATGGTGATGGGCGACGACCTGGACGTAACCGTACAGGAATACGTTGCCAAGGAAGAGCACGACGCAAAGATGCTGGGCAGCGGAACCGTGCTGGCCGAATATTTTGTGAACATCGAGACCGGCGAGATCGAGAAAGTCCGATAAATAAACAGCGAAAACGCCCTGAAGGAATGCACCTTCAGGGCGTTTCTCTTTGGGGTAATTCACCGGAACATATCAACAACATATTCAACTGCGGTTTTCGCTTCCGGGGTGAGCGGTCGGGTACACCACCCACGGTCATAAGAAGCAACCTCCTGCCAGTAACGCGCATCGCCCGGCGGCAGTTGACTGACCCAGAGCTTCAGGATTCTGCCGCCGTCGATACCAAACTCGCTGTGCTTCTCGCAGACCTTGGCCTGCCACCGAATCTCAGAGCCGTTCAGCTCGAAGCTGTCCTCGTGCCAAAGCTGGCTGTCCACGCACATCTCCGTACGGAATCCACGCATCACTGATCACCTCCCTCATAGTCCACCACGTAGCCGTTATACGCGAAGTGCTCTGCCGCCATGGCAGCGTCCAGAATCCGGTCTGCATACTCGGCAGCCTCCTCCGGGCTCTTGAGACCGAGGGAGGCCCACTGGACACCCAGCCGAACCGGTGCGCCCTGCTGGGCAAAGTTGCGGTTGAAAATCCGAAGGCCGTCCCACGCAGTGAACTGCGCCTGAAGCGCACCCAGCGCCTCGTTGTAGACCTTCCAGTTGACCTTCTTCATAGATCAGCCCTCCTTCACCAGTTCATAGTGTTTGATGCTGCCCTGAATGTAGGCACGGCACAGCAGGCGCTCCCGCAGGGTCAGCAGCTTCTCGATAAGAGTCACCGTCACTTTGGACGGTTTGCTGCGATTCAACACCCGGTCGGCCACCTCGTCCTCGAGTTCGACCGTGTAGCAGGTTTCCCCAGTGATCCACTCGTCGTTTTCCATTTTCGACGTATCGTAAGTGATGTTCAGCTTCTTCACGGTTACCATTCTCCTTTCGCAGCAGCATTGCGGATTGCCCGCTCTTCGTTCTCCTGATCCAGCGCCTGTGCAAAAGCATCCAGCGCGCTGGCCCTCGTGATCGGCCCGAACTCCTTCACGAAATAGTTGAAGGTGCGATCGTCCCAGCACTCGACGTAGCCGTCGCCGCCCTTACCGTAGTTCTCGCGGGCCAGAGCCATGAACTGGTCGAAGGTCAGCGCCGGAGGGTTCGGCTCGGTATCCAGAGGGACGACCCGCGCACAGGGATGCCCACGGCGAATGACCTGCGTCAGTTCGGTGTCAGCCGCTGCCCGTTCAGCCCGGCAGCCGTAGACCTTCAAGGTGCCGTCGTCCTTCTCTTCGAGGATCGCCCAGTTGTAGGTGTGCGTCTTGCTGGTACGCACCAGCTGCCCCTTGTAATAGAACTTCATAGTTCAGTCCTCCTTGCTGTTGTACTCATCGGTGTCCCGGCTGGATTCGCCCATCAGGAACACCCGATGCTTGTTGTTGTCATCCCGCAGCCAGTCACCGCCCAGAGCAGTGATGGTGAAGAGCATCCCCTGATACTGCCCAGCGGCAGCCACCCGAGTGCTGTCGTCCAAGTCCTGCCGGTGCATGAGGCCCCACTGAGTATCCAGCCCGAGGGTTACGGTGCCCAGGTGGCGGCGCAGTTCGTCCTTCTTCATGGTTCAGTCCTCCTTCTCATCCATCCTGCGGAGATCCTCGCAGATTGCGTCTGCCTCTTCTTCGGAGAGGTCGTACTCCGCTACAAGCTCGTCCCGGTCTTCTGCCCGCCAGCCGCCGTCATACAGCGCCGCTGCGGATGTCCAATCATCACATCTCATTCTTCAGCCCTCCTTAGTTGCCAGCGTAGGCCAGGATGCCTACGAAGTTATCCTGATCGACCAGGCGGAGTGCGAAGCGCTCCAGCGCCGCCTGGGTTTTGAACACCCGACGCTTCGTCACGATCTTGTCGTGGCTACCGACCACCTGATACACAATCTCCAATTTAACCATTTTTCGTTTTCCTCCGTTATTTTTTACTCCGGAACCCTTCCGGTGGCTGTATGTTACCTCTGCGCAAGTACAAAGTCAAGTTGTTTTTGATTTATTTTTTAATTTCTTTTTGTTGTTGACTTTTGCCCCGGCAAGTCATATCCTTGTGGCAGAAAGGAGTGACCCAAGATGACCACATCAAGCCGAGTAAAGGCTCTTCTGGAGCTGACCGAGACCGACCAGAACACCTTTGCCGCCGCTTTCGGGATGACCACCCCGCAGGCCATGAGCAACAAGCTGAGACGGGACAGCTGGTCGGCCAGAGACCTCGCCAAGGCCGCCGCCCTCTGCGGCGCAAAGCTGGCGTTCATCCTCCCGGACGGCTCCCAGCTTATCCTCGCACCGGACGAGGAGTGACCGCTACACCACAAAACGCCCCGCGCTGAAGAGGACAATCCTCCCGGCGCGGGGCATTTTACTTGCACTGAATGTTGCAACAAAATTCTAGTTGGTTGCAACATTCAGTGCAATACAAACTTTGCAGTCACGAAAAAGTGAGTGTTCATGCGGGTTTTCAGGCCAAAACATACAATGTCTACTCAAGCCCTATATAAAGACCTTTATTAGAAGAAAATAAGAATGCATATACGCGCGAGCACGCTTGATGCCCGCGCGCGTAGGGTTTATAGGAATTTCTGTATGCTTTGTTTCAGGTATGCAGCGCTCAAGTCGTAACGTTTTAGGCCCCAGGTTTGTGATACGATAACACCAGATTACACCACGCGCCCGGTGTACAAGCGGCGCAGAGGGCACCGCGACCGGCAGCGCGAAACATCTGCTGTACGCCCTCCGGGAGGTAAAACCATGAAACGTGAGGATTTGAGAGCCATCGAGGGTCTGACCGAAGAGCAGATCAACGAGATCATGCGCTTGCACGGGCAGGACGCAGCCACCTACCAGGCCACTGTACAGGGCCTGCAGGCGCAGCTGGCCACCGCTCAGCAGGGACTGGCCGCCTTTGAGGGCGTGGATGTCAACGACCTGCGCAGTCAGATCACCAACCTGACGAACCAGCTGAACACCCAGGCTGCCGAGTACGCATTCAACAACGTGCTGCGCAGCGCTGCCCGGGAGGCAGGCGCTCTGGACGAGGCGGACGTGATCCAGCTGCTGCCGGACAGAGCTACACTGCGTGAGAGCAAGAATCAGGCGGAGGATGTCAAACAGGCATTCGCTGATCTCAAATCCCGCAAGCCGTACCTCTTCCAGCAGGGCTCCCCCGCCCCGCAGGATGGCGGCTCCGAACCGCAGCCGGGCAACGAGCCCCAGGGCAACCCGATCATCGTACCGAAGCCCCGCAGCCAGGGTGGCAGTGCACAGCCCACCCTGCAGGAGTTTCTCCAAATGACCGGTGCCGAGCGCATGGCCCTGCGCACCCGTAACCCGGCACTTTTCCAGCAGCTCTCCACACTGGTGAGGGCTGCACGACACTAACGAGGTAATGAGATATGCCTATCACCGGCACTTTTGGCGGCTTCCCGTTTGACCCCGAGGTCTATCAGGGCTTCGTAGATCAGGAGGCCACCTTCTCCGATTCCATCCTTGCATCCGGCATTCTGGCCAACGACCAGAGCATGGCCTCCGCCCTGGACAACGGCGGCGTGCAGGGTACCATCCGCTTTTACAATCCCCTCGACCCCGATCAGGACGCTCCTCTGGTGCGCGACGGCGTGGCCGACAACGTGCCCACCGAGATCTCCGGCGGCAAGCAGAGCTGGATTCGTATCGACCGTATGAAGGCCTGGAAAGCCACCGAGCTGACCCGTGAGCTGACCGCGGCTGATCCTATGGCCGCTGTGGCCCGCAACACTGGCCGCTACTGGCGCATGTACAAGCAGGGCCTGCTGGTCAAGCTGGTCAACGCCGCTCTGGGCGTTACCGGCCTGGAGAGCCACTCTCTGACCGCCAAGACCGGCGGCGTGACCGCAAACCAGCTCATCGATGTGCAGCAGGCGGCACTGGGCGACATGGCGGGCAAGTTCGGCCTGCTGGTGGTGCACTCCAAGATCATGGCCGAGTATAAGAAGCTGGGCCTGCTGAACTACAACAAGTACACCATCACCAACGTGCTCCAGAAGGAAGTCAGCCTGCCCACCATCAACGGCCTGGTCGTCATCGAGAACGACCGCGGCACCGACGACGGCACCAACTACAATACCTTCCTGCTGGGCCAGGGTTCCGTTCTGACCGCAAACCCCAAGGTCATCTCCCCGGACACCACCGAGTACGATGCAGCCAAGGCAGGCGGTACGGACATCCTGTACAACAACCGCGCCTTCATCCTGCACCCCAACGGCCTGAGCTTCGACGCGGATAATATCACCAAGGAGACCCCCACCGACGCAGAGTTCACCACTTCCGCCAACTGGAAGTTGAAGTTTGACCACAAGAACGTCCGCATGGGTAAGATCACCATCCCCAAGGCGAACTTTGCCGAGGCGTAACCTATGGACAGCTGGCTGACCTACTCCGATTTCAAGGAGAAGTACCCAGACAGCAGTCTGACTGAGCCGCAGTTCACGCCAATGGCCATCGACGCGGCGCTCTTCATCGAGAACGCTACACGTTGGTGCGCCAGCATCGCAGCTGAGCCGGAGCAGACAGAACTTCTGGCCCTGTGCCAGGCCCGGCTGGTGGCCCTCTCGGAAGAGGTCAGCGCCAGCTGGGACGGCGTGACCAGCGTCAGCAACCACGGGTACACTGAGAGCTATGCATCCGGGATGGATATGCAATCCTACCTCGGCGCACGGCAGCAGCAGATCGTGGAGCAGACCCTGAGCGCCCCGGTCACTCGCTGGATGCTGTACCAGGGCGGCGTGTACCACCCGCCCCGCAGACGCTGAAGGGAGGCCGACCGATGCGAAAACCTCTCGGCGCAGACCACACTGTCACCATCACTCACATCATCCGCAAGGGCACTGCGAGCGAGAGCTACACCACAGTACTGTCCGGTGTCAGCTGTCGTGAAGTCAGCAGCGCTCACGTAGAGACCCCCGGCTTTGCCCGGCAGGAGCAGACTTCGTTCTGCATCTTCCCCGACCACACCACAGCAGCCCCCTCCGGGGCTGCTGAGAGCCCCAGCCCGGCGGGCGGCACGTTCCTCGCCCCCGAGGCATTCAAGGACGCAGAGGCCGCGCTCCGGGGCCGTCAGTGGACAGTAGCGCTGGAGGACAAGGTGCTTCTGCCAAGCGGGCGCACCGGGACGGTAACGTGCGTCCAGGACAACCGCAGCGGACGCTGCCCTCACTGGTATGTGGAGGTGAGCTGATGGTCAACCCTCTTCTGAAGATCAACCAGCCCGCAGATGTCAAGCTGGGGCAGAAGGGCAACCTGAACCTCGGCATCTGCTGGAAAGCAGACCTCGCCGGGCAGTACACCGAAGCCTTTGAACGCCTCCAGAAAGAGGCCGATGGTGAGTTTGTTCGGCTGGTAAAACCGTACATTCCCCTGCGCACCGGCGCTTTGGCAGGCAGCACGAACGATCACACCGTTCTCGGCAGTGGGCAGATCGTGCAGGCCACGCCCTACGCCGCCGCCCAGTACTACCGGCTGCCCTGTGGCCGGGGCGTGCGGGAGGACGGACGAGGCCCCCACTGGGGCGAACGCTGCGTCAATGACCACGGGCAGGAGTTCATCTCCTTTGTCAAGGCCAGAGCGCAGAAGGAGCTGAAATGAACGAAACCAAGACCCCCGACATTCAGGCCATGCTGGAATGGCTGGCCTCCTGCCCGCTTGCCGCTTCTCTGAACGACGGCGATGTGGCGTTCTCCATCGACTATCTGGGCGCAGAGCCCTGTCAGTTCTCCCTGGAGAGCACCCCGACCGCGCCGATTCTGGAGCAGTACATCAGGGGCAGCTTGAGGGCCAAGAACTACGTCTTGGCTTCTCGGATGAGCTACACCCAGAACGTGGTGGAGCAGGCCGCGAACAGCTCCTTCTGGGACGACTTTGCCGACTGGGTGGAGACGCAGACCTCCGCGCAGAACCTGCCCAAGCTGGCAGGCGATAAAAAGGCAGAGGCTGTGGTGTGCCTTTCCCCGGGGTACATCCTGAACCAGGATGCCAACACCTGCCGATTCCAAATCCAGCTTCAACTTCAATACTATCAGGAAGGGAGATAACCCTATGACTGTTTCCGAAACCCTGGCCGCGCTCAAGACCAAGAAGGGCATCGTGCCCAGCGCGGACTACACCGGCACCGAAAAGGCCGATGATTTCATCTTTGCGATCCAGACTGATGCCGTCGCCCAGACCAAGGAGAGCGACTGGGTCGTGTTTGCAGAGCGTGTTAAGGAGCACTCCGGTGCCCTGAATGCTTCCACCGAGGACGTGGCCTATATCCGCGCAGGCACTGTCACCGAGAAGGGCGAGACCCAGCGCACCTTCTCCCTGAACGGCAACCGCTGCGTGGGCGACCCCGCGCAGGATTTCCTGCTCTCCCACAAGGTCAAGTTCGGCTCCGGCACTGATGTGGTGTTCCCCTATATCTACTTCAGCGCAAAGACCGGCAAGGGCGAGAAGGGCGCAGCTGCCTTTATTGTCACTGCCGATGCAAGCGGCTCCGCCAGCAACTCCGCAGGTTTTGCCTGCGACGTGAAGGGTGTTGGCGTTCCGGCTGAGTTCAACTACCTGACCCTGACTCAGGCCGACACGCAGTCCGCCAAGGCTGCCAAGGTCTGATAACAACACCACACAGCCCTCGTTCCCCGGTGAACGGGGGCCCTTTTTGTAACAGGAGGACTTCTATGATCATCAACGGCATTGAATTTGATTTTTCCACCCTGAACGCCAACGACGTGGATCGGATGCTGGCTGCGCAGACCCGGCAGCAGGAACGTGCTCGGACGGAGGGCAGCCGCTACACTCCCGAGAGCGATTACCCTGCCTGGCTGCGCTTCCAGTGCCGCATCTTTATGGACTACCTGGACGAAGTTCTGGGCGAGGGTGCTTCTGAGAAACTGGGGCTGGACGGCAGCAACTTCAACGCCTGCCTGACGGTCAGCAAGGCCTTTGCCGAGGCTATGGCCGCAGAAAAGGCCAGTGCCTGCGCGCTGATCCACCCCACCGAGGAGCGGGCGCAGGCTTCGGCAGCACAGGCCATCCCTGCCCCCATGAACCGTGAGCAGCGCCGGGCCGCAGTCAAGGCACATCCCGCCGTGGTGGATTTCCGGGCACAGGAAGCGGCAAAGGCCACCCGCCGTGCCCAGCTGAAGGCAGAGCTTGAGGCACTGGACAATGCATGACCTGCTGACGGACACCCTGCCCACCGAGTGGGAGGGCCGCGCCATTAACTGGGACTTCCGGCCCATGATCTGGCTGCTGATCCGCACCCGACGCGCCAAGACCAACGAGGACAGCGCCCGGATGATTTGTGAAGCCGTTCAGCGGTTCTTTGTAGAGCCGGTGCCCGGAGTGCAGTACCAGGAAGCCTTTGAATCTCTGGTGCGCTTCTGCCAGGGCGGCGGCCCCGAGGACGAGGAGCGCACCGGGACTGGCAGCAGCAGCGACCCACAGGACGAGCCTGTGCTGGACTACCGGTGCGATGCCGACTACATCGTGGGGGCCTTTCAGCAGGCCTACGGCATCGACCTGACCGCCGACAAGGTACACTGGTGGCGCTTCAAAGCACTGCTTCATGCCCTGCCGCCGGAAACGCCGCTGGGCAAGATCGTGGAGATCCGGGGCAAGGACACCTCCGGCATGGACAGAGCCGACCGGGACTACTACGAGACCCTGAAAGAGCGCTTCGCTCTGCCGGAGGGACTGAAGGGGGTGAAGCGGAACGAGACCCTGCAAGAGCACGAGGACGCTTTCCTCGACCGCTTCGGTTGATTCCCGCGCCCCGGTTCCCTGCCCCTTCTGCGGCAGAGCGCTGCCCGTGTGGGCGGCTCCCGAAGCCTGCGCCCACGGTTTGTGGGTAAAATGCAAAAACCCCGCATGTAAGCGGGAGGTAGAAATCAAGTTATAGCAGCCTGTGCCCCTGTGCCCGCGCTCCGAAAGAGGTGGACACAGTGGCAGATTACAGTATTACCGGCGATACCCGGCTGGACGCAAGCGGCTTCAATAAGGGCCTGAGCGCAATGTCGGTGGCCGCGGGCAATTTGATCTCCGGGCTGACGCAAGCTGCCACCGGAAAACTGACAGAGCTGGCAAAAACTTCTGTCGGTGTCGGCATGAGCTTCCAGTCCTCGATGTCCCAGGTGGCCGCCACCATGGGCGTGGGTGTGGATCAGATCCAGAGCCTGACGGACAAGGCCAAGGAGATGGGCAGCACTACAGCGTTCACTGCTACACAGGCAGCGGATGCTCTGAACTATCTGGCGCTTGCTGGCTACGATGCCAACAAGGCTGCTGAGGTGCTGCCCAGCGTCCTGAACCTGGCCGCAGCGGGCGGCATGGATCTGGCCTATGCGTCCGATCTGGTCACCGATGCTATGGCCTCGCTGAACCTCGAGGCCAACAAGCAGAATGTGGACGAGTTCGGCAACAAACTGGCCAAGGCGGCCAGCAAAGCCAACGCCAACGTCAGCCAACTGGGTGAGGCCATCCTGACGGTGGGCGGCACCGCCGCGAACCTGAAGGGTGGAACCACCGAGCTCACCACCGCCCTGGGCCTGCTGGCAAACGTCGGCATCAAGGGCGCAGAGGGCGGCACACACCTGCGCAATATCATCCTGTCCCTTCAGTCCCCCACCAAGGATGCCCGGGAGGTCATGGAGCAGCTGGGGCTGGAAGTATATGATACCCAAGGCAATATGCGTCAGCTGGACGACATCCTCACTGACCTGAACACAGTCATGGCGGGGATGACACAGGGGCAGAAGGACAGCGTCATCAACGCGCTGTTCAACAAGACCGACCTCGCAGCCGTCAACGGCCTGTTGGCGGCGCAGGGTGAGCAGTGGGAGTCACTGGCCCAGCAGATCGACGCAGCTGGCGAGGCAGCCGGTGACTCCGGCGCTATGGCCCAGATGGCAGAGACACAGCTGGATAACCTGCAGGGCTCCGTCACCATCATGCAGAGCGCCCTGGAGGGCCTGCAGTTGGGTATTTACGACTATCTGGAGCCCGGCCTGAACGAGGCGGCCAAGTGGGGCTCCGAATGCTTCTCTACCCTGACAAAGGCCCTGTCTGAGGGCGGCCCGGAAGCGATGCTTCAGGCAGCGGGTCGGATCATCTCCGATCTGGCCGCCAGCGTTACCGCACAGCTGCCGGGGCTGGTAACTTCCGGTACAGAGATCATCGTTCAGCTTGCAGAGGATATCGTAGCAGCTACACCGCAGCTGCTCTCGTCCGGCGCTGAGATCATCGGCGCTCTGGTGCAGGCGCTGGGCGTTGCCCTGCCTCAGCTGGTGAGCACCGGCATCCAGATGATCTCTCAGCTGAGCGCGGGCCTGGCCTCCGGTATCCCCGAGTTTCTGGCCAAGGCGCTCCCCCTTGTCGCTGATTTTGCCAGCGGCCTGCGGGAGAATATCGGCCAGATCATAGACGCAGGCATCGAGCTCATTCTGAGCCTGATGCAGGGCCTGATGGATGGGCTGCCTACCCTGATCGAGTATCTGCCCGGTATCGTTTCGGATATCGCGGGCATCATCAATGACAACACCCCGAAGATTCTCGAGGCCGGTATCCAGTTGATCCTCATGCTGGGCAAGGGGCTGCTTCAGGCAGTGCCTACCCTCGTGGCTAATATCCCCCAGATCTGCAAGGCCATCTTTGACGTGTTCACCGCCTTCCGGTGGCTGGACATCGGCTCACAGATCGTAGAGGGCCTGTGGAAGGGTTTGACCAGCGGCTGGACGGCCCTGGTAAAGAAAGTCGGCGGTCTGGCCCAGCAGCTGCCCGACATCGTCAAGCGGGTTCTGGGCATCCACTCGCCCTCCAAGGTTTTTGACGAGATCGGCGTGAACACCTGCAAAGGTCTGGCGCAGGGCCTGAGCAAGGGCACCGCCCAGGTGAAGCACGCAGCCAAGACTGTGGTCGCTTCCGTCACAGACACCGCTACACAGATTGTGGACGGCGTAACCACCGTGACCGAGACCGTCACCGAAACCATGGCGAACGGCTCCACCCAGCAGAAACAGATTATCACGGAGACCTCGCAGCAGATCATCGACGGCGTGGCCAAGACCGTAAAAACGGTCACGGAACGCGCCGCCGATGGCTCTGAATCTGTCAAGCGCAGCATCGAAGCCGTCCGTGACGTAGTTTCTACGGTCACCGCGACCCAGACTGCCCTCGTGGACGGGGCCAAGGTCACCACCCAGACCACCACCGAGACGCTGGCAGATGGCAGTGAGCAGGTCAAGCGGGTCATCACCAGCACCGGCACTGAGGTCATCGAGGGCGTGCAGCACACGGTCAAGACCGTGACCACCATCGCCGCCGACGGCACACAGACTGTGGCAAAAACCATCGAGGATGCCGGGCCCCAGTACGGCAGCGTGGGTGAGCTGCTGACCACCCAGTTCCGCACCAAGCTCACCGAGGGCTGGGCACAAATTAAGTCTGACATCCAGACGGATGCACTGGGGGCCATCGAGACGCTGGCCAACGCCCTGAAAAACGGTGACCTCGAGAGCCTGGGCCTGTGGGCCGCTTCCTACTTCTGGCAGGCCTGCACCAAGGAGCAGCAGACCCAGATCAACAGCATCGCTCTGGGGGCCCTGAACCAGCTGGGCGGCGCTTTGAGCGGCGTGTTCGGGAACCTCTCTCAGCTGGCCATGGGGCTGGTGGCGCAGTTCGTGCCCGCCGCAGCCGGCGCAACCACGAGCCAGATCGCCCTGAACACCGCCATGGACGCAAACCCCATCCTCTTCGTCATCTCCCTCATCGGGATGCTGGTGGGTGCCCTGCTGAACTTCTCCGGCAAAAACAAGGATGTGGCCAACGCTTTCCAGAATGTCTGGGCGGGTGTCGAGGACTTTATGAGCTACATCTTCGAGGGCCTGATGCGCATCGTGGCGGCGGGCATCGAGGGCTTTGTCATCCTCATCAACGGCCTCATCGGCCTGTATAACTCCGTGGCGTGGCTCTGGGGCGACCATGTGGATTACATCAGCAATCCAGCCTGGAACTTTGCCAACCAAATTGCCGCCGACCGCAAGGCCCGGCAGGCCGAGCGGAAAAAACAGCAGGAAGCTGCCAATAACCCCAGCAGCTCCGGTTCTTCTGCCTCCTCCCAGAAGGTCATCGAGAGCATGACCGACACCAGCAAGACCACCACTGCCGACGGCAGCACCGTGACCACCAAAGTGCTCACCGAGAAGCTGAAGGACGAGACCGGCAAGATCACCCAGAGGGTGACCAAGACCGTCACCGAGGCAGGTACCAAACTGGTGGACGGCGTGGAGCGCTCCTACAAGACTGTGACCACCTATGTGGACGGGGTCCAGACAAAGGTGGAGCGCAGTTTGGATGACATCGCCAAGACCACCACAGGCACAAAACCCGGCTCCACCACGCCGACAGCCCCCACCCCGGACAAAGACCTGACCGACGCTGTGGAGGCCAACACCGAGGCCCTGCTGGCCGCAAACAGCAAGCTGGCCGAGATGGTGCGGCAGGCCAACAGCCTTGTCCTCAGTGACAACATAGCCATCAGCCGGTCTGTAGCCGCATCCGGCACGGCACAGGTGGCCGCAGCCGCCAGCCAGTACCACCGGGAGGGCGACACCAACATCACCCAAAATATCTACTCCAGGGCCCAGACGGCGGCAGACCTCCAGCGGGAAGCACGCTGGGAAGCCGACCGGGCCAAGGCCCAGAAACGATGAAAGGAGGGCTCCACAATGCCATTCAGAAAAGACCATTTGCAGCTGGTCACGGATGCCGGGGCCACTCTCGACATCGGGTGGGACTACGGCACGCCCTACTCCCTCGACCCCATCAACGGCGTGGACGTGGACGTGCAGACCGCTCAGGGCGTGAACCAGGTGGGCGTGAGCGTGGAGCGCCAGAGCGTGGCCGGGGTGAGCCGTGAACTCATCATCCACTGCCACAGCTCCCACGGCGACGCGGATGCCGCCCTGCTGCTGGAAAAGCTGCCCTATTTCACCAGCGGCACAATGTACTTTGAGGATAGATTCTTCTGCCGTTTTGTGCTTTCCAAGACCCCCTACACAAAGAGCATCCACCCCTACCCGGTGCTGGATTTCATGTTCTTCTGCCCCAAGCCCTTCTGGTACAACTTGCAGGCTCAGAACTTCTGCATCAACGGTTTTGTGCCATCGTTCAGGCTGCCCATCAATTACAGCACGCCCCACCGGTTCGGCGTGCGCACTTCCATCGGCTGGCTGAACGCAGTTAACCCCGGGGCGCTGGCGGTGCCCTTTACGGCCACCCTCAAGAGCGACGGCGCTGTGGTCAACCCCACTGTGCTGAACATCATCACGGGCCAAAGTATCCGCATCCTGACCACCCTGACCCCCGGACAGGTCATCGAGATCTACCGCACCACCACCGACAAGCTGGCCGTCAAGCGGACAGAGGACGGCACGGAGGAGAACATCTTCTCCCTGCTGGATGAAGATTCTGACCTGCTGGAGCTGGCCCCCGGGGACAACCTGCTCAAGGCCACCGCCGACAGCGGCGAGACCAGCCTGCAGGTGACGGTGCGCTTTTACCCCATGGTGAGCGGTATTCTGCCGGAGGTGATCTCGTGACACTGGACGTTTTGGACGAGCTGACCCTCGCCCGGCTGGGCCGGGTGGAGGTGTGGGTGAGCTTTTACTGGGACGAGCCCTACAACACCGAGGGAGAGTTCACGTTGGAGGTGCGCCCCACCGAGGAGAACCTGTCCCTACTCCGGGAGGGCCGCTGGCTGCGCCGCAGTGACAGCGATGTGCCCATGCGCATCTGCCACCGGAGCAACGAGAACACCGACAGCAATCTGGTGGTCACCGGCTTCCCGGGGACGTGGATCTTCACAAAGCGAGCCGGTACCGCCATCGTGAAGAACGAGAACGCGGAACAGGCCATGCGCAGGCTGGTCAGCGCAATGCAGCCATGGCCAAAGCTAGAGCTGGGCACGCTTGTGGGCTTTGACACCACCTACACTGCACAGACCTCCGGCGGCAGCATCATGGACTACCTGACGACCATCGGCGCGGCCTGCGACCTGGGTTTCCGGGTGCGGCTGGCAGGCAAGAACGCAGACAAGAAGCTGCTGTTCGAGGTCTACCGGCCCACCGCTGACCCAAACAACAGGTTCAGCACAAAGTGGGGCAACCTGCAGCAGGCTGCGTGGGCCTTTGGCGACAGCGACTACGCCAATGTCGCTGTGGTGCAGGGCGCAGGCGAGGGCGAGAACCGGGCCACCGTGACCGTGGGCCTGACGGATGCCACCGGTGCCGACCGGCGGGAGCTTTACGTCGATGCCCGGGACGTGCAGCCGGACGAGGAAAAGGGCGAGACCAGCAAGAGCCAGGCCTACCTCGAGCGGCTCATGGCCCGAGGCACGAATAAACTGCTGGAGCAGCTCCGTACCGGCTCCATTGAGTTGACCATCGATGCCGAGGGGCTCTCCCCTGGTGACGTGGCCTTTTGCACCATCCCGGAGCTGGGCTACAAGGCCACCGTCCGGGTGGCCGATGTCATCACCCAAAGCCAGAGCGACAGCACCACCCGCACGGTGCGGCTGGGCACGCCGGTCTGGCGCAAGCTAAGGAGATGATCTTTTGAGTAAAATTGTACTTTATCCCGCCAACGGCTACGACTTCGATGCCGCAGACGTAGCAGCCTACCTTGCGGGCCTCATCAGCGGCGTGTTCAGCGGAGATGAGGACTTCCCGGTGACAGCCGCAGGCGGGCTGAAGGTCACCGTGGGGGCGGGACGTGGCTGGGTGCACCCCAGCCGCTTCACCGGCTACTCCATCACCAAGCGGGAGGCCGACACCCTGACCATGCCGCTGGCCGACCCGTCTCTCCCCCGCATCGACCGCATCGTCATACGCTATGATGCCGGTGCCAGAGCCGCCAGCCTGCATGTGTTGCAGGGCACGGCATCCAGCACACCCACGGCCCCCGCCATCTCCCGCACCGAGCTGATCTACGACCTCTGCCTTGCCGAGATCACCCGCCCGGCAGGCTCCACCAGCATCACCACGGGCCAGATCACCGACACCCGGCTGGACGAGGCGCTCTGCGGCATCGTGCGGGACGGCGTGACCGGCATCCCCACCGACGAGCTGCTGGCCGCTGCCAAGGAGCGCATCAACGCACTGGAGGAGAAAGCTACCAGCAGTGCCGCTGCCGCCAAGGACAGCGCGGAGGCAGCCAAGAGCAGCGAGACCAAGTCCGCCGCCAGCGAGAAGGCAGCCAAGACCAGTGAGACCGCCGCCAAGCAGGCCCTGCAGGACACGGAGACGGAGCACACCGCCGCCTTGCAGGACATCGCACGGGCCCGCACCACGGCCCTAAACGACGTGGCAGCTTCCACCAAAACGGCCACCGCTGCGGCAAACACTGCCACCCAGCAGGCCACCGACGCTGCGGGGAGCGCTTCTGCCGCCGCCACAAAGGCCGGAGAGGCATCTACCAGCGCAGGGGCGGCAAAGGCCGATGCCGACCGGGCAGAGAAAGCCAGCACCAACGCGGCCAATGCGGCCACCAATGCCGTGAAGCAGGCCAAGGAAGCCGGAGCCTTTGATGGTCAGTCGGCCTATGCGCTGGCTGTTCAGCTGGGGTACACCGGCAGTGAAGCCGCCTGGATCGCCAGCCTGAAAGGCGCAAAGGGCGACAAAGGAGATACCGGTGCGCAGGGCCCCAAGGGCGAAACCGGAGCCACTGGACCACAGGGGCCGCAAGGGCCCACCGGCGCAACGGGAGCCAGAGGTCCCACAGGCGCGACCGGCCCGCAGGGCCCGGCGGGTGCTTCAGCGGTCTATACCAGCGGAACCTATTATGTGCGCTATACCGATGGAACACAGATCTGCTGGGGAACCAACATGGATAGAACGTATTTTCCTGTTGCCTTTGCAAATGCAAATTACTCTTGCATTGGGTCGCTTCAAACGAGGTACCCGGACAAAGTGAGCTTTGGCTTTAATGACAAAACAACAACATCTATGTACATAACTGTTTCCGGAAGTCGGGAATATGTCAACTGGATCGCCTATGGCCGCTGGAAGTGAGGTGAACGTAAATGGAGATCAAATCTGGATATAAGATACAGAAGCCGGTTATTACGCAGGAAGAATGCGATGCCTATTCTGCCGTTGTGGATGCCATTACCGCCCACAATGCAGCGGCTTCCGTGGGCGAGGCCCTGTGGAGCATGGACGACCAGCCGGAGGCTTACGCTGTGGTTGAGGCCGGCACGCAGCCAAACCCTGCCGGTGCACCGAAGCCGGCCCCTACACTGGAAGAGCGGCTTGTGGCGGTGGAAGCTGCCCAGACTGACACCGACAGCCTGATGGTGGATCAGGAGTATAGGCTGACGCTGCTGGAGCTGGGGATCACACCGGATGAAGAGGAGTAAAGCATGATTGAGCAGAGCGTATCTCTCGCATCCAACGGCAGCGTGCAAGTGCCGGGATATGAGCACCTGGCGCGCTTCGGCTACACCAAAAACCGGGGCGTGTACCGCCTGCACGTTGATGCAACCGGCGAGTGAGAGGGCCTGATTATCCGCTGCTTCTGGCACGTCCCGGACGGCAAAGACCCGGCATCCTCGCTGGTGGTGGACGGCTATGTGGACGTGCCCGCCAGCGTGACCGCACAGCCCATCTCTGCTCTGAGCGGCGTGAACACCGTGCTGACCGATGCAGACAGTGCGACCGTTACCGGCAGGGCTGACCCCATCAAACGCATTACTGACCTTGAGGACGCAGTAGCGTCCATGACCTAAGGAGGTACACATGGCTATCAAAAGCAAAGCTCGCCACGACCTGACCCTGCGCTCCATCAAGCGGGAAATCGCCGCAGGACGCGACGTGGCATACTGGCTGGACAAGGCGTACACCCATCTGGACAGCGGCCTGCTGACGGATGACGACATCGCAGAGGTGGAAGCCCTTGCGCAGGCGTACTACGATGCACTGGACGCTGAGGACAAAGCGAACGCTGAGGAAATCACACAGTAAGGGGCACTGCCCCGGAAAGGACGTACTATGGAACTCTACAACACCTGTGAACGTATGATTTCTCGTGGTAAAATCACTGGAATGCAGAAGAAGCTTGACATCTTCTATGCCGCTGACCGGCTGACTGAGGATGAGTACACCAAGCTGACTGCTCAGCTGGAAGCAAAGCAACAGGAGCTGACCGAGAAGGAGGAGCAGAATGCCCAGAACAATTCTTGACGTTTCCCGCTGGCAGGGCAGCATTGCCTGGGACAAGGTCAAGGCAAGCGGCCTTGTCTCCGGCGTGATGATCCGAGCCATGGGCAACAGCAAAGAGGGCAAACCCAGCAAGCCCTACATCGACCCCTTCTTTGCCCGCAACTATGCCGAGTGTACCCGACGGGGCATCCCGGTGGGCGTGTACGGCTACTTCAAAGCCACCACCAAGGCACAGGCCGACAGGGAGCTGGCCCTGTTCAAGCAGGCGCTGGGCGGCAGAGCCTTCCAGCTGCCGGTGGCTGTGGACATCGAGGACAAGCTTCAGGCGGCCCTGAGCAAGTCCGCCCTGACTGACATCGTGGCCCACTGCCTGAGCGTGGTGGAGAGCTGGGGCGTGTACGTCATGCTCTACACCGGCCTGAACTTCGGGCAGACCAACCTTTACATGGGTGGCGCGGCCCTCAAGCCCTACGACGTGTGGCTGGCGGCCTACCGCACCAAGAAGCCCGCCCCCGGCTGGCCCTTTGGGATGTGGCAGTACACCAGCAGCGGAAAGATTCCCGGCATCGCCAAGGGAACAGACCTCAGCGTGGCCTACAAGGACTACGCAGGAATCATCCAGCGGGCCGGGCTGGGGCAGGTCAGGGGGTGAGGCCGATGGCAGGTTATCTGATTTCAGATGCACCATACGCACCCTGGCTCTCAGAGGTTCTAGCTACACTGGAAGAGCACAAGATCGACCGCATCGCCATAGCAGCGCCTCTGGCAGACGGTGAGGTGTTCACGGGGTACTACAACATGAATACCCAAGACAAGGCCCTGCTGGCATCCAATATCCAAGCAGATGCAGTTCTGGATGCAGTGTGTCACAACGGACAGCGCATCCGGCAGGCGTGGGAAGATGACGAGGAGGGGTAAGACCGATGTGGCAGTTTATCACGGAGTATTGGGCCGGGTGGCTCTGTGCTCTGATCGGCGGCGCGATCCTTGCCGCCATCCCCAAGATCAAGGCCCTGTGGGACGCGGTGCTGGCCCTGCTGCACGACCGCATCTATACCGAGTGCTACCGTTTTATGGAGCTGGGGTATATCACCCGCGACGGCCTGCGCAACCTGAATTACCTCTACAAGACCTATCATGTGATGGGCGGCAACGGCACCGGTACGGAATTGTACAAGAGAGCCTGCGCTTTACCCATCCACGACTGAAGAAAGGAACTGACATCATGAGCGCACACATCACTGAGAACAACACCCCCGCCATCCCCGCCGCAACCATCGCCCGCACCGTTGTGCTGGCACTGGCCCTCGTCAACCAGCTGCTGAGTGCAGCAGGCAAGCCGGTGCTGCCCATTGACAGCGCCAGCGTGGAGCAGTGGGTGACCGCTGGCCTGACCACCGCTGCCGCCATCTGGGCATGGTGGGAGAACAACAGCTTTACTCCCGAGGCCATCCGCGCCGATGAGTTGCTGGATCAGATGCAGGGGAAGAAGTGAGCTACACCGCAGCGCTGCGGCTGTCCCCTCCCCGCCTCCTGATAGCGCGTACCATGGAGGGGACTTTGCGACACCTCCCGGCAGCCGGACGGCGCAACCGCCGGGCGATTTGATAAAGCACAGCCCCGGACAGCGGTCTTACTGTCCGGGGCTGTGCTCTGTTTATGAAAAGTCAAGTGGGTTACAAAGTGGGTGATCAAAAGAAAAAGAACGTCAATTCTCAACGAACTGGCGTTCTTTTTAATGGAGCAGGATACGGGACTCGAACCCGCCGCCTACTGCTTGGGAAGCAGTCGCTCTACCGGATGAGCTAACCCTGCAGGACTGCTCCATTAGTGTAGCAAAGTGCGGCGGTTTTGTCAACAGTTTTTTCTGTCGGAACGCGGCAGGCGGAAAAAACTTGCTTTTTGCGCCAGTTGCTTTATAATGAAAGATAGATTATCACAATGGAAGGAATTCTACATGATCTTTGTGCCCATGCTGCACTATCTGCAGAACAAAAACTCATTCAGCGGCAACGAGGACGGGATGCGCTACCTCATCACCCCGGGCAAGCGCTCCGTCCCCGACCCGGACGGTGGCGAGGAGGCCAAAAAAGAAGAGGCCATCCTCACGGTGGATCTCTGGCCCGAGCCGTGGACGCTGGATAAAACCGATCCGGCCCTGCGGCGGCGGGAGATCTTCCCGATGACCGAGGAGGGCCGCACCGCAGTCGCCCAATATCTGAACGATGCCTACAACGCCGAACCGGAACGCTGGAGCGCCCACCCGTCCATCCTGGACTGTGAGCCCTGGACACCGCCCGCACCGGAACCGGATGCCGAAACACAACACTGAGGTGCACCATGATCTACCGACTGAAAGAATTCAAGGGTGACACCATCCCGGTGCCGCAGCTGGTCTTTTCCAAGCTGGGCATTGCGGAGGAATATAACGTCCGGGTGGCTCTGTATGTGCTGGCCACCGGCATCACTGACCCGGAGAAGCTCTGCGCCGACTTAAAGCTTCGCAGTAAGATGACCGCCGAGAGTGCCCTGTCCTTCTGGGCCGGTGCAGGTCTGCTGGAACGGTACGAGGAGAACGCCGCCCCGGGCGAGGAGCCCACAGCCCCTGCCCCCATGACCTGGAGCGAGATCGCAGCGGCCAGCCGCACCGATCCCATGATCTCCTCCCTCATCGACTGCGCCCAGACCAGCTTTGCCCGCCCGCTGACCCACCCCGAAATGGAAAAGCTGGTAAACTTCTATGTGCAGGAAGCCTTTGCACCCGAGACCGTCATGCTCTGCGTGGCCTATGTGGCCAGCCGAGGCAAGCGGACGATGGGTGCCGTCAGCCACGAATTGAAGGTCTGGCGGGCCGAGGGTGTGGAGACCGGCGAACAGGCCGACGCACACCTCCAGCTGCTGGCCCTGCGTGCCCAGCGGGAGCAGTACGTCAGCGGCCTGCTGGGCATTGCCGACACCGAGCTGACCCTTGGCGGGCGCAAGGCCATTGCCCGCTGGTACGAGGTCTACGGCTACGATGATGCCATGGTGCAGGAGGCCGCCGTACAGGCCGGCCCCAAGCGGGATCTCTGGTACTGGAACAGCATCCTCAAGGCCTGGAACGCCAAGGGCCTGCGCACCGTCCACGATGTGCGGGGCCCGGTGGCCGGGATGGGTGCCAGCCGGAACATCCGGGTGGACCGCGCCGAACCCAGCGGAAACGATTTTCTCAAGAACGCTGCCCGCCGCCGTCCGCTCCGCAAAAAAACGGACACGCCTGCAGAATAAGGAGCTTTTATGCGTACCAAACAGGAACTTTATCAAGCCGCCCTGCGCACGGTGGCTCTGCGGCGGCAGACTGCCCGCGCCAATGCCGAGGATGCCCGGCTGGAGGCGGAGGCCGCCATCCCGGCCCTGCGCCACGCTGAGGACGAGGTGCGGGCGCGGGGCATCAGCTGC
>OIEC01000017.1_pt1 | contig 87309 bp, 86 predicted proteins | sample 1604801 | NCBI WGS metagenome assembly OIEC01 (sample SAMN01760940, study PRJEB22395) | human gut metagenome | reverse complement strand
CGCTTTTTAAATTTTGATACATTTTTTGATTAGTGTATAATGAAGATTCAATTACAAATTCATCAGTTGGAAGATTTAAGTTATTTAAATAATTTTTAATTAAATTAATTGTGTGAGTGTTATACTCGTCAAATTTAGTTCGAATATCAGAAGGAATTCTATCATTAACTATCATTTTAAATAATTCTTCTTCATCAATGTCTATATTATATTTTTCTTTAAAACTTTTAATTGATTTAATACTGATATCTCCAATTGGGAAAAAACTTTTTACATCATTTAGTATTAAATAATTTAATGAATTGTTTAATATTATATTTCTAAGTTGTCCTAGTTTAGGAATGGGTTTATTTGGATGCAAATCACCATATCTAATGTAAAAATTATAATTATACATATTACCACCATTCAAAAAGAAATCTATTTCTCTTAAGCATATATTAAGTGGTATATCAAAATGAGGATATCCATTTACTAAATATGCATTTTTAAATTCACTAGTCGGATTAGTAATAGAAAAAGTTCCTTCTGTATATTTTTTTGAATAAATTAAATTTTCATCATTATAATTATTATGAATTTTTAAATAATCTACTAATGGTGTATTGTATTCTAGAGTATTATCATTTTTAAAACTATAAATCATATGAGTCTCCTTTTTTTATAATATTCTACTATAACAAAATAAAAAAAGCAATAATTAATTGCTATTTTGTATTTATTTTTATACTTCCTATACCTCCATCTATTTTAAGTAAATTTACTCCTGTTCCATAAATAGTATTATTAGAAATTTCATTATTATTTACTTTAATACTACCTATTGCTTTATTAACATCGAATCTATAATTATCAATACTATCTTTTAAGTTAATTCTAAGTTCTCCAATTCCTGCTTCTATTTTATTATTTCCTTTTAAAGTACCTTCAAAAGTAGTAAGTCCTACACCCATATCAATTTCCATATTTGATACATTTGCATTCATTATATTAATTTCTCCAGAACCTCCATCAACTTCAAAATTAGTGTAAGCATTAATATTATTTATAGTCATTTTTCCTGCACCTAATTCTAACTTAATATTATTTGCATTTAATAGTTCTATATTATTTTTACCTAATCCAACTTCTATATCTATTTCATTTAATATAACATTTTCTGGAATAGTTAATTCTACTATTTTGTTTTTAGAATACTTACTACTTTTATCTTTAATTTTTAACTCGCCATTTATAACTTCACTAGTTATTTTATCAGTATTTGTTTTAACATTAAAACTATTTCCTTTAGTTATATAAAGACTAACTTCTTTTAAATCAATTTCTAATGAATTAATTTGACTCCCTATATAATCAGTACTTATCTCAGTACTTATCTCACTACTTACACTACTTTCAAATATTTCGGATATACTACTAATAAACCCAAATAGAAGAGAAAGAATCGAAACTATTATTGAAAAAGCTAGTGCTAAAGCTGCATATTTTATAATTCTTTGAAATGTATTCATTTAATATCAGTACCTCCAAATATATTAGTTGCATTTATATAAATAGTTTTAAATTTAGGATTAACTTCTCTTTTAACTTTATTGTCTACACCTCCAAATATGTTAGTACTTATAAGTTTTATGTTTATATCATCAGGCACTAATATATCTACTCCACCAAATATACTTGTTGTATTAATTACTACATCTTCTTTAATTTTACAATTTCTAAGATTTAATTTTACTCCTCCAAAAATTGCATTAATTACTGATCCAGTAAATACTTCTTTATCATAACTCATACTTTGTTCTCCAAATGTTGCTGTTAAGTAATTCTTGTTTTCATTAGTATCTAACTTGCTAATTTCTTTTCTAATACCTTCACTTATTGAATTTTTAAAAATCATACTTATTCCAATAACTACAAATATCATCGGTATAATTAATTTCCAAAATAAATCAGTATCAATTACATCTCTTACATCAAGAAGTAACATAATTCCTATAATTAAACCTATAATACTACCGGTTTTACTTTCATGTTTAATAATTCCAATAAAACAAGGTATTATTATAAATAAAGTCCACCATCCTTTAAAAAATATATTAAATTCAAATATTCCAAGTGCTTTCAAACCAAGTATAATTCCTACTATAATTAAAACTATTCCCCAAATAATGTTATCATTCTTTTTCATATTCCACCTCAAGAACATTTTAGCACTTAATACTTTATTAGTCTATATTTTATTAATGTGTTTACATAAAAAAACTAGAGAATACTCTCTAATTAAATTACATCTACTTTAAATAATCCATCTTTAGTACAAAGAGAATATATTTCCATATTAGGTTCATAGCCCATGATTAGTTCTGGCTCTTCTTCACTTGTAAATTTATGAACTAATACTTCGTTTTCAGTTTTTATTATTATTGCTTCAATATAATGATTTTCTTCTTGCTCATGGTTAACTCTTATAATAAGCTTATTATCTTGTCTATAAAATGAAGGAATATGTTTATTTACTTCTTCATTTGATGCATTTATTTCTTTCAACAAAGCACCACAACAAGTTAAGCATTCATTACATTCACATTCTTTTAATTCTAAAACTATACTACCACACTTTTCACATCTTTTTAATTTTAAATTATTCATTTTTCCTCCTTAGTTACTATATCTTTTACAACTTTATCAGTTTTCTTAAAAAATTTTAATACTGATATACTATATATTATATTAGATAACTCACTAATTAATAACACTGCCCCACTAACTATTATAACTACTTCTAAAGTTTCAAATGGATTTATTACTATTACTAAACCTAATATAATAGATAAACTAGATATTATTACACCAGTCATATAATTACTTTCAAATTCTTTTAAACTAATTGCTGTTTGTAATTTGAAAATGTTTATAAATACTATTATTAGACCTAATATACAAGGAAATAAATTAATTAGTAAATCATATTTAAAAATAAATAATACTCCTATAGTAATCTCTATAATTCCTTTAACAAGTCCATAATCAAATAAGCTTTCTTCTTTTTTATTAACAAAATAGTTAGCAAAATCAAATACTCCACATATTAGTAAAATCATACCAATTACTTTAATTAGTGTTCCTATAATCTCTATAGGTTTTAACATCAAAAAAACGGAAAGTACAATAAGTAATAATGAACCTAATATACCTTTAATTTCTTTTTTCTTAATTATATCTTTCATAACTTCACCTCTATTATATATAATACCACAAAATATTATTAATTTAAATATTACTTTTTTAATACCAGTGCTTTATTACATAAGGAATTAAATATTTCTGTTTGTTCGTCTACAATTTCATAAATACTCCCTTTAATACTTAATCTTTTTTCTAAAATTCTTTGTAATTTATTAAACTTTTTAACTAAAAAAACTGTTTCATCTCTACTAATGTTGCACATTCTCATTATTAAGTTAATTTTATTATATTTTAATGCACACCATAAAGTTTTATTTATCTTATTCATCGTATATTACCTCCTCTAAATATAATCCATTAGGAAGTGCTTTTTTTCCTAACTTAGTTCTGTCTTTACTTTCTAACACTTTATTAACATCATTTACATTTTTTATTCCATCGTTTATTTCAAGAAAAAGTCCAACTATATTTCTAACCATATATTTAAGGAAACCATCTCCACTTATATATATTTTCAATAAATTTTTATCTATTTCAAAGTTAATATAATTAATAGTTCTTATAGTGCTTTCTTTTTCGTTATCTGAAGTAAATGATTTAAAGTCATGTTTACCAATTAAATATTTACTTGCTTCTTTTAATAAGTTAATGTCTATTTTTTTTCCATATTGTAAAATAATATTTCTAGTAACTGGGTCAAATTCTTCCATATTTATAACATACATATACTTTTTACTAACTACACTATATCTTGCATGAAAAAGATTATTTGCAACATACACACCTTTAACATATATATCTTCTGGTAATAATTTATTCATGCTTATCATTAACTTACTAGTATTTTTTTCTTTATCTGAATCAAAATGAAATACAAAATAGTTTGCATGTACTTTTTTGTCTGTCCTTGAACATCCTGTTATATTAATACTTTCATTAAATATCTTACTTAATACTTTTTCTAATTCACTTTGTATAGTTATCTTATCTTTTTGTTTTTGAAAACCATAATAGTTAGTTCCATCATATTTTATAACGACCTTATATCTCATAATAACCCACTCTCTAACAAATAATAATATATAAATATTAGGTATACCCCAATTAATAAAACATCCATGAAACCAAACTTATTTGTATTATAATTAGTTCTATAAGTTTTTGTACTATATAATCTATACCTTTCTTTTATTTTTAATAGTTTTAATTTATTATTAGTAAGTCTTAATGTGCTTTTAAATGAGTGTAGAACTGCAAGAATTTTTGAAATAATATCTGCATAAAAATAGTCAAGTCCTCTACTGGATGAGTTTACTAATACTTCATGATTAGTTATTAATAGAAGTGGAAAAAATGAAATTGTGTTAACTAGAGTATTTATAAAACCACTTATATTCAAATTAAATATATTAAAGGGTGTTAATATTTTTTCTATACCATACTTAATTTCACTTCTACTAGTTGTGTAAAATATTAAACTCAAATATGTTATAACATTAAATATTTTTGTTAAGTAGAGTACTGCATCTTCTAATTCTAAACCTTTGAAAGCTAATACTACTACAAATATAACAAAGATATATCTTAGTCCATATATTATATCAAAATAGAATCTAAGAGGAACTTTACTACTATAAATTAGGATTAATATAAAGAATAGCATAACTAAATGTAGTTCAATACTTTTGCTTGCAATTATAGGTATTAACATAAGTAATAAAGTAATTAATTTACTAAAAACACTAAGTTTATGAATACTACTTTCTACTGGATAATATTCACCAAAATATTTATTACTTTGCATTTCTATACACCTCTTTTATTAAATCCAATATGTTACTTGTATATGTTAGGTTAGCATCAAACTTATTACTAATATTAATAAATTTTACTATTTCTGGAACGTCTACATTAATATTATTTAAAACTTTTTCATCTTCTAATATACTTTTATTTCCAGCATAAACTATAGACCCTTTATTCAAAAGAATGATTTCATCACTAACTTTATAACTTAAATTAGTATCTTTACTAATTAGTATTATAGTTTTGTTATATTTATCTTTTAATAGTTTTATTAATATAATTAGTTTTTCATTATCTCTGTAATTAAGAAATATACTAGGTTCTTCAATTATTATTACACTAGGATTAAAAATTAAAATACTTGCTAAACTTACTTTCTTTTTTTCACTTATGTTTAAACTATCAATTCTTCTTTTTAGGTATTCTTCATTTAATCCAACTAGTTTAAGTGCTTCACTTATTCTAATATTCTTTTTATTAAGTTTATATTTAAAGTATTTTAGACCAAACTCTAATTCTGATTTAACTATTTTATTAAATAAAAATTCATTAGGATTTTCTTTTAAGTATCCTACATTCATTCTAAGACCATTTATATTTTTTATGTATTTACCATCATTTAAATATTTTCCTATTTTAATAGTACCAATAAGTGGCTTGTTGACCGCATTAATTAGAAGTCCAATTTTTTCTTTACCACTATCACTATCTCCAATTATTGAGTAAACTTTTCCGCTTGTAAATGTGTAGGAAAAATTTTTTAAATATGTTTTTTCTAATGGGGTTCTTACATTTTCTTTATATGTAACATTATTAAAAGTTATTTCCATAATTTACCTCCTAACAAATTATAATCTAAATAATATGTATTAATTAGTTCATAATCAATTAAATACTTGTTAAGCATTACTATAAAAGGTAAACTAATTCCTAATCTTTTCATTATTTTTTCTTCGTTTAAAACACTTAGTGTTGGTCCACTTATTACTATTTTTTCTTTGTCAGTAATTATTAATTCATTAGATAAAATAGTTTCTTCAATATTTGTAGTAAAATTAAAAATTATACCACCATTCTTAATAAATTCTTTTAAATTATTAATAACAATTTTAAAATCATTTTTATCTAGTAAAGATAATAGATTATCTATTAAAAGTAGTTTGGGGTTAGTAACTAATGCACAAATTATTAGTAACATAGCCCTTTTGCTAGTATTTAGACTATATGGACTACTAGAAATGTATTCATTAAAACTAAACTTGTTTATAATATCATTTAGTTTTATTTCCATTTCACTCTTTTTAACTGCTAAACTCTCAAGTCCAAATGCTATTTCATCAATTACGGTTTCTGCTTGAAAACAGTTTATAAATGAATAACTACTTATTCCAACATTTTTGTAATATTTAGTAATAGTTTTACTAGTCACTTTATTAAAATTAAAAGTAACAAAATCATTTTTGTTAATCATAGAGATATTACTAAATAATTTATCATTCATGTCTCCTATGAAAGTAACAAAGTTTTTATCTTTAGAAGTAAATGATATATTTTTATCATCATATAAAAAACTATCTAAGTTCATATAACCACCTACATAAATAATTATACATTAAAAACCATGAAAAAAAAAGAAAAAACATTATTTTATACCACTTGAGTTAGAAAAAAATAGATATAATTTAAAAAAGACATTTTACTTAGTTCATAAAATCACTCTAACTAACCTGTATAGTTTTATTTATTTTAAATTCTACTATGGTTACTTGATTATCTTTTACATAATGTGCTTCAAATTTATTTACTGATTTTGTTATGATTATTCCAATGGTATTATTTTGTGTAATAGTTTTCAAGTGTTCATCAACATAATTCATATATATTTTTATTTGACCATAGTCAGTTTTTCTATATTCTCTTGCTTTTATCTCTACTACACAATATCTACTGTCCACCACATTATAAAATAGATAATCTATATAATTCTTTTTGTCTCCAATGTTAAGTTTATATTCTCTTCCAACGTAAAAATATCCACCGCCTAGTTGTTTCATAAAACTATCTAAGTTTTCATAAATAATTTCTTGTAATAATTTTTCAGTATAAACTTCATAACTTTTATTAGACACTAATACAATTGGACTCGGTACACTTTGAATTAAAGAAAGTTCTTCTTTGTTTAAAATTTTTTCTTTTGCTTCAGTTGAAAGTCTACCATACTCATTACTTTTTATTCTTTCAGCCAATGCTCTTTTGCTTAAATTATCTCGTTTAGTAATACTAATATAATACTTGATTTCTTCTACATTTTTTAATGGTAAAAGTAATTTATAATGAGACCAAGTCAAAAGTTGCCCCACTGGAGCAACTTTTTGACTTAAATCATAAAATTGCTTCATTCTTGTTAATTCTGTAAAAGTGTATCCCTTACCAAATTCTTCTGTTAATTCTTTTGCATATTTTTTTACTATTCCTTCCCCATAATGTTTACCTGCTTCTGCTAGTTCCTTACCAATATTATAATTCATTGTAAGTTTTACATTATTTATCTGATAATTCTTAGCTACTACTTTAGCATTTCCATTTATTATTTCAGTCTTTATATTACTTAAATATTCGTCTATCATAAATTTTCCCTCCTAACTAATTTGCACAGTTTTGTTTATTTTAAATTCTACTATGGTTACTTGATTATCTTTTACATAATGTGCTTCAAATTTATTTACTGATTTTGTTATGATTATTCCAATGGTATTATTTTGTGTAATAGTTTTCAAGTGTTCATCAACATAATTCATATATATTTTTATTTGACCATAGTCAGTTTTTCTATATTCTCTTGCTTTTATCTCTACTACACAATATCTACTGTCCACCACATTATAAAATAGATAATCTATATAATTCTTTTTGTCTCCAATGTTAAGTTTATATTCTCTTCCAACGTAAAAATATCCACCGCCTAGTTGTTTCATAAAACTATCTAAGTTTTCATAAATAATTTCTTGTAATATTTTTTCAGTATAAACTTCATAACTTTTATTAGGCACTAATACAATTGGACTGGGCACACTTTGAACTAAAGTAAGTGACTCTTCATTCAAAAGTTTTTGTTTTGCTTCAGTTGAAAGTCTACCATACTCATTACTTTTTATTCTTTCTGCTAAAGCTCTTTTACTTAAATTATCTCGTTTGATAATTTTAATATAATAATTAATTTCTTCTACATTCTTTAAAGGAAGTAATTTTACATAATGACTCCACGACAAAATGCGGTCCACTGGACCGCATTTTTGAATTAACTCATAAAATGCACGCATTTTTCTTAATTCTTCCGTCTTATAACCTTTACCAAATTCTCTTGTTAAAATACTAGCATACTTCTTTACTATTCCTTCCCCATAATGTTTACCTGCTTCTGCTAGTTGCTTACCAATATTATAATTCATTGTAAGTTTTACATTATTTATCTGATAATTCTTGGCTACTACTTTAGCATTTCCATTTATTATTTCAGTCTTTATATTTTCCAAATAATTGTCTTTCATAAATACTCTCCTAACTAACCTGTACAGCTGTGTTTATTTTGAATTCTACTATGGTTACTTGATTATCTTTTACATAATATGCTTCAAATTTGTTTACTGACTTCGTTATAATTATTCCAATGGTATTATTTTGTGTAACAGTTTTTAAGTGTTCATCAACATAATTCATATATGTTTTTATTTGACCATAATCAGTTTTTCTATATTCCCTTGATTTAATTTCAACTACACAGTACTTGTTATCAGATACATTATAGAAAAGATAATCTATGTAATTCTTCTTGTCTCCAATGTTAAGTTTATATTCTCTTCCTATAAAAGCATAACCTTCTCCAAGTTGGTGCATAAAACCTTCTATATTTTCAAATATTATTTCTTGCAAAATTTTTTCGGTATAAACTTCATAATTATTATTAGGTATTAAAACAATTGGATTAGGTACACTTTGAATTAAAGTTAGTGATTCTTCATTTAAAAGTTTTTGTTTTGCTTCAGTTGAAAGTCTACCATACTCATCACTCTTAATTCTTTCAGTTAGTTTTCTATAACTTAAATTATCTCTTATTGTTATACTAATGTAATAATTTATTTCATTTAAATTTTTTAATGGTAAAAGTTTCAAATAATGGTTCCAAGTCAATATTCGGTGCAATGCACCGACTTTTTGAACTAATTCATAAAATTGCTGCATTTTATATAATTCTGACGTCTTATAACCCCTTACCAAATTCTTCTGTTAATTCCTTTGCATATTTCTTCACTATACCTTCTCCATAATGTTTACCAGCTTCTGCTAGTTCCCTACCTATATTATAATTCATTGTAAGTTTTACATTATTTATCTGATAATTCTTAGCTGCTACTTTAGCATTACCATTTATTATTTCGCTTTTTATACTTTCTAAATAGTTGTCTTTCATATTTTTTTCTCCTATAAACTTATACGTAAAAAAACATAAAATTACTTTTTTATTTTTTGTTTACACTTCTAATTTACAAAGTATCAATGTATAAAAATGTAAATAAAAAGATATAGAACTATCACAAATATCCTATATCTCTAATCAAAACAACAATTTAATATTTTACTAATTACTTTTATTTAAACAAACAAGCTTACCCTTTATTCTGCAAATCGAATTATAAATACTTTTAATAGATTTATCAAGAATTAATGAAACTTCTTTATTACTCTTTCCTTCTTTCTTCAATTCATAAACTTTATATTCTTCTATAGAAAGCATATTCTTTAAATCAATATCTTCTTCATAATTAATTAACAAATTTAATGGATTTTTCTCATTATTAGACAAAAACTTATAAATAGACTTTTCTTCATCTTCTAAAGATAGTGCTTGATTAAATGCTTTTTCTTTCTTACTATTGTTTTTTCTAATATAATCTCTAATTTTTCTATCAATAACACTATTAAAGTATGTATTAAATTTAACTTTTTCATTAACTTCATAACTTTCAATTGATTTAAAGAATGCTAATAATGCTTCTTGAAGAACATCAGAATATTCTAATCTAGAATTTTTTATATATGTCTTATATTTAAATACTATTGCTTTTATATTATTATAATATTTACTTAATAAAAGATTAATAGCTTGTTCATTTTTATTTCTAGCTTCTATTATTAAATTGTATTCATTCATTCTTACCTCTTAAAACCTCATATATAAGTATTCCAGCTGCAACTGATGCATTTAAACTGTTTACCTTACCTTTTAAAGGAATACTTGCAATAAAATCACAATTTTTTCTTACTATCTCTTTAAGTCCAAATCCTTCACTTCCAATTATTAATGCAGTTTTTCCTTTGTAATCAATTTTTGTATAATCTTCACCATCTGCATCACTTCCTACAATCCAAAAACCAAGTTTTTTTAGTTTATCGATTGTATCTTTTAAATTAGCAACCATTACTATTTTACTATTTATAAGTGCTCCACTTGAAGTTTTCATAACACTACTAGTGATTAAAGTACTTCTTTTATTGGGAATAATTATATAATCAACCCCAGCACATTCACATGTCCTAATAATAGCCCCAAAATTTCTTGGGTCTTCAATATGGTCTAAAATTACAACAAAATTAGCATCATTATCATTTTTTATACTACTGAAATCTAAGTATTTATAATCTTCTAATTCAATAATTATACCTTGATGTACATCCCTTGTCATTTTATCCATATCATGCATACTTTTATAAACTGGTTTAATATGATTTTTTTCTATAAGTTTCAGTATTTCACCATTATTAAAGTTTTCATTTAAATAAATATTTTTAATATTGTAATTACTATTTATTACTTCTCTTGCAACATTTTTACCGCATACTATCATTTATTAACACTCCTAACATATTTACCTGCTTTAAGTCCACATATAGCACCTTCACTAACTGCAGTAGATATTTGATAAACATCTTTTTTTATTATATCACCACATGCAAATAAGCCATCAATATTTGTAACACCATCATTTGTAACAACATATCCGTTATCTTGTTTCAAATTTAAAGCATTTAAATAATTATTACAAGGTTCAAAACCTATATAACTAAATACTCCATGTACTTTTATTAAATGTTCTTTTATTTTAACAGAATATACTTCATCAAATGAAATGTCATCTATTACACTATTTGCTAAAACTGTTATATTTTTAAAACTAGTTAATTCTTCTTTTCTTTTAATATCACTTCTATTAACTATATATACTTTATTTGCTATATTAGATAAATAAATACTTTCTTCAACGGCTGAATCTCCTCCACCAATTACTAATACGTCTTTTCCTTTATAAAGTGGTGCATCACATATTGCACATCTACTAATATTTAAGTTTTTAATAGTTTTTTCAAAATCATTCACCTTAGGTTGTCTACCACTTGATAAAATAACAGTTTTAGAAGTATATTCGTTTTTAGGTGTAATTATCTTAAATACATTTTCTTCTTTTGTAATAGATTTAACCTCTTCTATTTTATATGGAATGTCTGCTTCTTTTATATGACTAAACATTTTGAATGCAAGGTCTGGTCCACTTATACTGCCAAATCCTAGATAATTTTCAACTCTGTTTGTAGTATTTACTAATCCACCTGGACAATTTTTTTCAATTATTAAAGTTTTCATATTACTTCGCTTTGCATAAAGAGCTGCGCTCATTCCACTTGGCCCCATTCCTATTATAATAACATCATACATATATTTCACCCCCCCATTAGAAATTAATAACTTCTACTTTTTCTTTACTATTATACATTTCAGTAAGTTTAGGCTTTCTTGACTGAAGTAAAATAATCATAAATCCTATAATAAACATAATTATACTAGCTAGTTGCGCTACTTTGATATTACCAAGCATTAAATTAAATGTGGAATTTCTCATTCCTTCAAAAACAAATCTTCCGATACTATACCAAATTAGGTATCCACCAGTTGTAAAGCCTAATCTAGTGTATTTAAGTTTTCTAATTATTATAAGTATAATAAACCCAAGTAAGCACCAAAGAGATTCATAATAGAATAAAGGTGTATAATATACCCCTCCATTATTCATTCCATTTATAACAAATTCTGGTATAAACTTTAAACTATGAAGTTTTTCATAACTAGTTACTGACCCGTAAATTTCACCATTAAAGAAATTACCCCATCTACCAATTGCCTGTGCAAAAAGTAAATATGGTGCACAAATATCAAGCATTCTATAAACAGATACTTTATATTTTTTACAATATGAAATTAATGTTACTCCACCAACTAATATTCCTCCATGTATTGCAAGTCCACCTTTCCATACTTTAAATACTTCTATTATGTTTTTACTATAATAACTAAAATCTTCAAATATACAGTAATATATTCTCGCACCTATTATTCCAAAAATAATTACCCAAAAAAGCATATTAGTTATAAAATCATTTTCTATTTTAAACTTCTTTGCTTCTTTACTTATAAGCATCCATGAAATAATAATACCAAGTAAAATAAATAAACTATACCACCTAACTTCAAAACCTCCAACTGTAAATGCCACTGGATTCATAAATTACCTTCTTTCTTTAATAGGATTAACAATTAAATTGTTTAATATAACATTAACTATACTAATAAATATAGCTATAAAGAATGGTATAATCCATCCACTTACAATAAATTTATTACCTAAAACTAAACTAGTTACCTTAAGTATTAAAACATTTATTAATGGACTACTAAGACCTAATGTTAACATATTAATTGGTAAAGTTAAAAATTCAAATAACGGTTTTAAATAAACACTAAATACACTTATTAGTATGCTGGCTAAACATGCATACCAAAAACTTTCTACATAAAAACTTTTAAATAAATAACTTGCTAACATAAGTGATAAAGCACCTGTTAAAAGTTCTAATATTAAACTAACTATTTCTCTAACTTTTTTATTCATTACATTCACTCTCTTTCCATAATTATTATATTAAATAAATTAAAGTTTTACAATATTAAACTAAATATTTCACTTATTTTTCAGTAAAGAAAAAACTACTTTTTTCAAGTAATTTTTCTATTTTAAATATTTTTTTAAATACATTCCTGTGTAACTACCATTACATTTAACTACTTCTTCAGGTGTACCACATACAACTATTTCTCCACCTTTGTCTCCACCTTCAGGGCCTAAATCTATAATATAGTCGGCTACTTTTATTATATCTAAGTTATGTTCAATTACTATAACAGTATCTCCATTATCAACTATTCTATTTAATATAACCAAAAGTTTCTTTATATCATCTATATGAAGTCCAGTTGAAGGTTCATCTAATATAAATACACTTTTACCAGTAGGTTTCTTTTGAAGTTCTTTTGCAAGTTTTACACGACATGCTTCTCCACCAGAAAGCGTTACTGCATTTTGACCAAGCTTAACATAACCTAGACCAACATCATGCATAGTTTCTAATATTCTTTTAACTTTAGGAACATTTTCAAATACTTCTAATGCTTCATCTACTCTTAAATCTAAAACATCTGCTATACTTAAACCTTTAAATTTAATATTAAGTGTTTCTTTATTATACTTTTTACCATGACATACATCACACGGAACATACACATCAGGTAAGAAATGCATTTCTATCTTTTTAACTCCATCACCTTGACATGCTTCACATCTTCCACCTTTTACATTAAAACTAAATCTACTTTTAGTATATCCTCTTAACTTAGCCTCTTTAGTTTCTGTAAATACATCTCTTATTAAGTCAAATAATCCTACATAAGTAGCTGGATTACTTCTTGGTGTTCTTCCAATTGGATCTTGACTAATATAAACTACTTTATCAACATCTTCTATTCCTTTAATTGTTTTAAATTTACCTGGAGTTTCTTTGGAACGATAAATTGTACTAGCCAGTTTCTTATAAAGAATTTCATTTACTAAACTAGATTTACCACTTCCACTTACTCCTGTAACACATGTAAATGTTCCTTTAGGAAATTTAACATTAACCTTTTTTAGGTTATGTTCTTCGCATCCTTTAATTTCAATAAACTTTCCATTTCCTTTTCTTCTCTTTTTAGGAACGTCTATACCTAGTTCTCCAGTTAAATATTTTCCTGTTAAACTATTCTTATTTTTCATCACTTCTAAAGGAGTACCTGCAGCAACAACGTAGCCTCCATTTTCTCCAGCACCTGGACCAATGTCAATTAAATAGTCACTTGCAAGCATGGTGTCAGTATCATGTTCGACTACTATTAAAGTATTACCTAAGTCTCTCATTTCTTTTAAACTATTAATTAATTTATCATTATCTCTTTGATGAAGTCCAATACTAGGTTCATCTAATACATAAAGTATTCCACTCAATTTACTACCTATTTGAGTGGCTAATCTTATTCTTTGACTTTCTCCACCACTCAAACTTGATGCACTTCTAGATAATGTTAAATATTCTAGTCCTACATTCTTTAAAAAATGTAATCTTTCTTTAATTTCTTTTAATATCAAGAATGAAATATTCTCTTGTTCTTTAGTTAATTTAATATTATCAAAATATGTAACTAAGTCCCCAATACTATAATTAGTTATGTCATATATATTTTTTCCATCAATAAATACATTTAATATCTTTTCACTAAGACGTTTACCTTTACAAACTGGACAAGGATTTTCTTTCATATAACTTTCTATCCAAGTTCTAATACTAGGACTGTTTGTTTCCATATATCTTCTTTCTAAATTAGTTATTATTCCTTCAAAATAATCATAACTTTTTAAAATACTACCACTTCTTGTATGAACATTAAAGTGTATCTTATCTTTAGAACCATAAAATATAGTATTAAATTCATCTTTAGTTAAATCTTTAACCGGTTTACTTAAATCAATATTATAGTATTTACATACACTATCTAATTTCTTAAAATATATACTTAATGTTTCACCACTTTGGAAACTAGTTACTGCACCATTTAATATTGATAAACTTTTATCAGGTACAAGTAAGTCTTCATCTATTGACATTTTAACACCTAAGCCTTTACACTCGGGACATGCTCCATAAGGACTATTAAACGAAAACATACGAGGCTCAAGTTCTTCCAAACTATAATCACAAAGTGGACAAGCATAGTTTTCACTCATAAGTATTTCCTTGTCTCCAAGTATGTTTATAAGTACCTTCCCATTAGCCATCTTACATGCTAATTCAATTGCTTCAAATAGTCTGCTTCTTGACTTTTCGTTTACAGTCATTCTGTCAACTATTAAATTAATAACGTGCTTAATATTTTTCTCTAAAACTATATCTTCACTTAAATCTCTATTTTCTCCATCAACTCTAACTCTAGAAAAACCATCTTTTCTTAAATCTTCAAATAAATCTTTAAATGTTCCTTTTTCTCCTCTTGCAATAGGACTCATTATTTCTAACTTAGTACCCTCTGGGTAATCCATTATCTTGTTAACCATCTCTTCAATAGACTGACTCTTAATAGGATTTTTATGTATAGGACAATAAGGTACACCAATTCTTGCAAATAATAGTCTTAAATAGTCATATATTTCTGTAACAGTACCTACTGTACTTCTAGGATTCTTATTAGTAGTCTTTTGGTCAATACTAATACTTGGGCTTAGTCCATCAATAGAATCTACTTCAGGTTTTTCACTTCCTCCCAAAAATTGTCTTGCATATGCACTTAAACTTTCAACATATCTCCTTTGTCCTTCAGCATAAATAGTATCAAAAGCCAAACTAGACTTTCCACTTCCACTTACACCAGTCATAACAACTAACTTATTTTTTGGTATTTCGATATCAATATTCTTTAAATTATTTTCTCTTGCTCCTTTAATAATTATTTTATCCATAGCATTACCTCACTATCTAATATTCACTAAATTATTCTTTTTATTCAAGAACATTAATATAATAGCAAACAAAATTTCATATGTCAAGCGAACATATGAAAAAAGTTTATATTTTTTATAAACTTACTTCAAAAGGATAATCTCTTTTACCAGTACCCCTTACCCATTTAACGTTGGCTTTTAAATTAATAACAGGTCTTATATTTAGTTTTTCACTCATGTAGTTAGTTGATAATCTATCGGTTGTTACAGTAAACATTACACCATTACTTCCATTATATGAAAATGGACTCATTGTATAGTATTCACCACTTCCAGTAAACCAAAATTTAATATTTTCTATTGTAGTAAATACTTTTCCTCCAGCAAAAACTATTTCATCAGCATTTATTAAACCAACACTTTGATTAGTTATTAAATTACTTCCAGTACAATTATAATTTGGTTTAATGTTATCTTCATTATTTAACCATTCTCCATTTATAAGGGAATAACCTTGTAATCTTTGATAAGCTCCATAATAAATTTTTCCATTTGATGTATACATACTAGTTGTATCATTACAGAAGTTTGCAGTAGTGCTTATATAACTATTATAACTACTTAAGTTATTATTAAACCATGTATTTAAAATACTTTTAATGTTAGAAGTATTATAATGAAAATAATCTACATTGTTTTTTAAACAATTGCCATTTGTATCTTTATAATAACAGTCTTTACTTATAAAATCATTTTCATCATTTTCATTTTGTCCACTATATATTAGTCTTACACTTCCGTCAGAATTTGTTCTTATTATTCTCCAGTAGAATCCTCCAAATTTGACCCAGTTATTTATTTTGACTGTTTCGGTATCTATCCCACTAAAATAATAAACAACTTTACTATTTTCTTCTCCCTCATATATAGTATTAATTGTATTCTTATAAAATGGTGCATTAAATTCAGTTCTAGTACTAACTCTTGAATTATAATACTTTATAGCATCAACTAGAGTACTATTTTCTCCAGGACTATTTAATGAAGTTATAACTTCGCATGTTTGATTCTTGTTAAAGTTAGTAATAATAACTTTATTTCCGTCAACATTTCCTACTGCCCCATTATTACATGTTACACTACTTACTATATAACCATTATCTGGTGTTATATTAAAAATAGCAGTTCTAAAAGCATATTTAACATTTCTATCACTTATTCCATGGTTAACTTTTACTTCTATTCTAGTACTTCTAAGTGTATTATCTATATCAAAAAAATTAACTATTTCACCTTTTTCATTCAAATAAGATATTACACATGCATTCTCACTAATTGTCTTCTTAGTTTTAGGATTAACTAAATCGAAATTAAGAAGTCCTTCATTTTGTAAAGTATATAACCTAGTACACTTTTCAGTCATAGAACCATTTAGTATTTCTTTAACATAACCTTCATATTGACTAATGTATGTATCAGTTGCTTCTTCTATAGTTTCATATAATTCTTTCATAGCTTTTTCTTCACTTTTCATTTGTATTTTATCTATTCCAAATATGGAACCTACTGTTAAAACTGAGAGAATAACTATAACTAATAATATTTCTATTAATGTAAAACCACTCTTTTTATTCATATTATTTACACCCTAGTATAATGATACCACATTTATAAAAGAAAAAAAAGGCTTATTTAGCCTCTACAATTAATTTAATAGCAGTTCTTTCTTCACCATCAAGTACTATATCACTAAATGCTGGGGTACAAATTAAATTTTTACCAGTAGGTGCCACATAACCTCTTGCTATTGCTATACCTTTAATTGCTTGATTAAGTGCACCTGCTCCTATTGCTTGCATTTCAACTGAATCATTAGATTCTCTAAATAAATTGGCAAGCGCTCCTGCGACTTTTTGTGGTGCACTTTTACTAGATACTTTAATAATATCCATAATATATTCCCCCTTAATAAAATATATTTTCTTATAAGAAAAAAAAGACCAATTATTTTTCTTTTCTTGGTCTTCCAACTTTTCTTTTAATAGTTTCTTTTACTACTTCTTTTTCTACTTCTCTTTTTGCTTTTTTAACTTCCTTCTTAATAGGTTTAACTATATTTTTTTCAATATCTTTTTTTACTGGTTTAACCTTTTTATCAATTTCTTTTTTAACAGGTGCAACTTTCTTTTTTACTTCTTTCTTAACTGGTTTAAGTTCACGTTTAATTTTCTTTTCAATAGGTTTTACTTCTTTTTTAACTTTTTTAATTTCTTTCTTAACTTCTTTACCTACATCTTTTCCATTTACTTTAACAGAAACTTTTTTACCAGGCATTTTTTCCATGCTAATACTAACTTCTTTTACTTCATCTTCATTTTTAATTGCATCTATCATTTCTAAATTATTATATTCACTATCTACTACAGTATTAACTAATTTATCAAACATATCTTGTGTTACACATAACTCAAAAACACTCTCTATAGTTAGTATTACACCTAGACTAATAAAATAATATCCAAACATTAAAGTAGGAACAGTAACAGCTTTATATAAATTAATGCATGTTAACATTCCTAAAAATCCAATTAGGAAAGTACAAATAAATTTAACTGTCCACATATAACTATTTTCACTTTTTAATGTGAATACTTTATAACATCTATTAGCTATCATTAAAACAGTAAATATAACCATACCAGTACCTAAAACTACTTCGTTATCATAACTTTTAAGTGCAAACATAAAAGTTGCAGTTATAATATTTATTAATGCTAAAATAAGTATTTCATAGTCTCCTTCTTTTCTTTTAACAAAGTAACATATTACTGAAAAGAATGAAAATATAAAGAATAATATACTTGCATAAAGTACCATATCTAATAAACCAAAACTCTTAAATATCATTATAACAATACCCATAATTATAACTAGTACTGATAAAACTACTTGACTAATTAAGGATATATCCATTTGTGATTTCTTCATCACAGCCACCTCTATTCTAAAATAATTTTACAAAATATTTATAATAAAGTCAAGTGATAATTAAAAAAGAAGCATATGCTTCTAATTATTTTTAAGGTTACATTCATTAATGCTTACAAATTTGTTTCCCTTAAGTCTGTATACTATATTACATTCACCTAATTTGTCATAATATATTAATCTATAAACAAATTCTTTTTTACCATCATTAAATATATCCATAACATTACTAATAATTCCAGACCCTACTTTTAATGAGTCAGTATTTTCTTGTTTAAAGATTATACTGTATTTTCCTTCATCATTATATATTAAATAATTAAAATAATTACTACTTTCTATAGAACTCATAATTGTATAGATTTCTTCATATTTTCCATCATTATCAAAATCATCTATTATTTTTTTACTATAACTTATATCATTTATATTAACAGATAATTTATTTTTACCTAATATATCATACATTTCATCTTGACCAATATCAGTACTATTTACCATATAAGATTTAATATTTGAACCATTATAACCATATAAACTATCTTCATATTTTATACTATTATTTTTGTTATCAAATATATAAAATTTGGCTAGATTATTATCATAATATAATGTATACTTACCAATATCTTTTCCATCAGCACTTACATTATACTCTTTATTATTGTATTCACTTATATTACTAGTTTTATCATTACATTTCCACTTTTTACATTCTAAAATAGTAAGTGGGTCAAGTATCAAAGTATAAGTATATTTTTCATAATACTTTTCTATAACTAAGTATAATCCATACATTATGAATGAAAATAATAACAAAAATACAATAATCATTATTTCAAAATTATTCTTTTTTTCCATAAATTTACCCCTTATCTAAATTTATAACCTATCATGTATACAACACCTTTATCGTTGTATGTAGGTAATACTGTTTTTCCATTACTTGCTGGATCTGACATGTAAATTGTGCTTCCACTTATTCCTGTTACATATACCCAGTGTTGATTAGGCTCTGCTTTTACTCTTAAGATTATTTGGTACCCTTGATTTAAATAGTTACTTATAGTTAGAGCTTTTTGTCCAATACTTCCTGTTAAACTTACACCCACTCTGTCAGTATTTCTATCATAACCATTAGCGAGTACTGCGTTTAGTGCACATGTTGCATTTAGATTATTACCGCTTAAACAATGATTAGCATTTATTACATCTATAAATACTCCTGGATTAAAATTATTTACTTTTAACTGAGCTCCACTTGCTGCAAGGGCTTTTGCATGTGCAGTTATAAAGCATCCTATTTTAGCCATATTACTACTTCCTACTGCTTTATTACTCCATTGTGGATCACCTTGTCTCCAGTTATCCCAGTCTCCACTTGCAAAAGTACAACTAGGATTTGATAAAGAACTTTCTCCATAAGTTAAACGAAGCATCTCTATATAATCTTTTCCTTCTTTTGCCATTTCATTCCAAGCACGTTGTGTGGTACTTGTATATGGAGTATTTATTGTATTTCCATTATTATCTTGTAAGACAACACCACTTACACTTTTAACAGCTTTTCTAACATATGAATCATTTGGTAAGGGACTTACACTTACACATGTGCTTCCTGGAGGAGTAGTACCACTTTTATATAAACTTACAACACCATTTGAACCTATACATCTATCACATCCAGTATCTGGATCACAATAAGTTTGATCATAAGTGGAATTAGTTATTCTAAGTATTTTTTGCCCATTTTCTTCCATTAAATGTCCACGATTTAATACATAATTTCTGGCCGCGATTGCTTGAGCTTTAATTGCTTCTTCGGGAGCAGAACCATTTTCTGCATATACAACACCTAAAATATATTTTTCAAAATCAACTAATTCTTGTCCTTCGATTTCATCTCCAGTATTTACTCCTGGGACTGCTGAGTTTTTAGCATGTACTAGTTTTACTTTTATACCACTCATGTTTGTTCCGTTTACTGTATATGTACAATTTGTAGTACTTCCTGAATTTGAATCTGTTACTACAGTATTTGGATAACCTAATACATAATTAGTATAGTCTTGTCTTGATCTAATATATTCCATTATTTCTTCTATATTTCTATTTACTTTGTAATCAAATGGTACTTCAATAGAGTCTATTGTATATTCTTTTTTATATTTAGGATATGTTTTATAAATAAATCCATCTTGATATGTATATGTTCCATCATATCTTGGGTAATATGGATTATTTATAACAATTGTAGGTATTTCTTCATCATGTGTTGTTAAATCTAATTTAGTACTATAAATTGCTAGACTAGGTTTAGGTCCTAAATCATTCTCTAATTGTTCTAAACATTCACTACTAGTCATTCCATACGCCTTTACTACATTACTATCTCTTTGGAAAGAACTAGCAACATTACTTCCAAATCTTAAATATGCTTGAAATTTAGTTTCGCTTATTTCATTATAAACGTAATCATTAAATGAGTAACAAGCACCTAGTCCTGTTACTTCATCTACTATCCATTGGTAATAGTGAACATCTTCTTGTTTAAAATTATATTCTAATATGTAATTATCAAGTAAGTAATCTATATCTTCTTTTTTATATATACCTGTTTTAAAAAGGGTTGCAACTGCATCTAAGTCTGTAGCCTGTACTGTATCATCATCAGGTTGTTTTACTTCTATAAACATATGCCCATCTTTATCAATGTTTTGAGTATCATATGCATAATAGAATGAGCTAAAGAAGTAACCTGGTCCTAAAGTACTTATGCCTGGTAATGTTTCTTTCTTTTCAAGAGATTTCCTTATATACAAACATAAGTCTTGACTATTAGATAGGTTATATATTCCTACAAAATGTTTTAATTTATTTAGCCAACTTACTGTTCCACATGGGTCAGTTACATTTTCATCAAATATATCATCAACATCTTCTCTACTTAGGTATTCATTATATTTTTTGTTAAATACTTCATATGAATCATTTCCTGTTAAACCAAATTTAATCATTAGATTTTGTACAACCATTGCAAATACAGTAGCTACTATTATAATTAAGAATACTTTTAAGATGAATCCTCCACTTAAAATAGTTCCTAATATTTTAAGTTTTTTATTTTCACCAATAAATATATCTTTTAATTTTTTTGGTGTTTTCTTTTTATTATCTTTTTTTAATTTATTAACTATTTTTTTTCCTTCTTTAATAGTGTTCACGTTATTATCAATTGTGTTATTAAGATTTTTAAAAGTTGAAGATTTTTCTTCATCAGTACTAGACATTGCATCCATTAAGTTAGATGTTGCATTTTTAACTGTATTAGCCCCCATACTAGCCATAGATGAACTTAAGTTATTTCTTTTTGTGTTATTTATTTTAGAATTTATGTTATTTATATCTTCATTATTGACAGAAGAGCCCACTTTTTTAGGTGAGCTTAAGTCTTTATTATTTAAATTTTTATTTTCTTCTGTCATAACAATTACCTCTCTTATAGTCCTCCACCAGAGCCAAATGAATCTAACTCTTCTTGAGTTGCTATTACATTAATTCTCATTCTACGTGAGCCACACACAAATAGTGCTTCTCCTTGATTATATCTTTTTATGCTTTCTTTTTCTTGATCATTTAAGTCTATTAATCTACTTAAATCTTCTACTGCTTGTTTTTTTAATCCCATTACTAAATAGTAACTTGCATTATCAAATATTGCTTTACCATGTACAATTACTTCTGGACTTGCAAAGTCAGTAGGTTGTTGTGTAATAATTATTGTACCTGTGTTATACTTTCTGCTTCTTCTTTGTACTTGTGCTAGGAACTCTGCTCCTAAAGTATTTCTGTCTGCTAGAAGAGTGTGTGCTTCGTCTACCATAAGTATTGTATTAGTGTCTTTGTCTAGACATAATCCCCACGCATGCTTTAATATGTTAAAGAATAAAGCATTTCTTATGTTAGCATCACTATTCATTAGTTCTCTTATATTAAATACTATGAAGTCACTATTAGGCTCTACTGTAGTGTGTCCAGTAAAGTAATATCTTAATTCTTTTGTTAAAGGTCTAACTTTTAACTCAAGTTTTTCCATTACTTCTTTTTCACGAGTAGCTTCTACCATTGATAAAAGTCTTCCTTTAATAGTTGCATACACATCATCAAATGTTGGATAGTCTTCACTAGTAAAATTACTAAAGTCTGTTTCATAGTCTATCTTGTATCTTTTATAAGTGTCCTGAACTACTTCACTAAATAAAGTAAGTACGTCTTCTTCTATATCTGGACTATAGTACTTCATGAATGCTTTAAGTGACTGCAATGTTCTAGTTAAAACAGCGTTACCTCCACCTTCTTCAGCGTCAGAGTCAACTATTACTTCAAGTGGATTTATCATTCCATATTCTCCACCTAATCCTAGATTAATGAAGTCTCCTCCATAAAGTCTAGTCATGTCTTCTAGTTCTCCTTCTGGGTCTATTGCAACTATTTTATGTCCATTTCTTATATTACTTCTTAAAAGTATCTTAGCAGCAGTAGATTTACCACTTCCTGATGTACCTAAAATAATCATATTAGCATTATTTCTATTAAATTCTTTCTTAATTTGATATAAGAATTGATTAAATAATATAATACCACCAGAAAAGTCTACACCAAGTAAGCAGGATAATCCAGGGTCCTTGATACTATCAAATACAAATGGATACATTGCACTCATTGTAATGCTTGGAATAGGTGTTCCTATTCTTTCTTCTATATCTGAATTTGGGAATATTGGTAAGCAACTTTTTAATATTTTTTCTTGTTCATACCTTAATACTATTCCTTTCATTCCCATTGCATCTAGATAATTCTTTACTTGAATCTTCTTATTTTCTAACTCTTCTTGACTATCAGCCATTACCATAACATGCATTTGGAAGTCAAATATTCTAGCCTGTGTACTTGTAAGCATTGTAATAAAGTTTTCAATACTTTCATAGTCTTGTCTAATTCTTTCTTGTATTGTTCTATCATGTTCATTTTGATATTTCATTTTCATATCAGCAATTTCTTTATTAAGCATTTTACTTAATACTGAAAAATCTATTGGTATGTGTTTTATTATTATTTTTATTCCAGAATATTGAGTTAGATTTGCAAGATATCCTTCATTTATCATTTTAGGATAACTTATTACAGTTAAGAAACAACAATATTTACCACTTATAACCATATCCCCTGGTCTAAATTCTAGCCCTTTAGGCGCTAATTGACTTTTTAAGTTCATGAACCCATCACCGTCCCAAATTCTGTTTTACTTCCTGCATTTAAAAATCCATCTAGTAAGACTCTCAAATCATCATTAGTAGTTTGAGTAGCCATTAGACCACATGTTGCTAATCCACTTATTAAGTTTTGTATTCTTTTTTGCATTATCTCAGGTCTTCTTTCTCTAAACAAGATATAATACTCAGTATCAGCTACCCCAACTTCTTTACTCATAAATAAGTTAGCCTTATTTATGTCTTGCATAACTAATTTTTTAAGTACTGGAGTTTGTACATTATTATATAGTAATTGTAATTGACTTAAGTAAACGTTAATGTCTACTGGTCTATCAGCAACTATAATAGAAAATTCATAATCTAAAGTGTTATATAAGTTTCTTAAGTTATATATAACATTCTTTTGAGTATCATAGTCCATTATAAATATATTTTTTGGTTGTACTTTAACACCAGTTACTTGCATTCCATCATCTAGTTGAATCGCACCATTTAGTATAGATCTAATAGGTAACCAACTTTCAGTATTCTTACTTTTCATTGTACTCACTTCTCACACACCATCCTTTCCAATAATAAACCCTTCTATTAGATAAATATAAGTACATCTCTTTTAGGAAACACATTACATTATGGTAATATGCTACCGGTATTACTAAGAATGAGCAAATACATACAGGTAATAATTTAATTATTAATGCTATTGAAGAGGTTGACTGAATTGCTATAAAGAACAACAGTGATGATCCAAGACCTGCTAAGAAAACAACTAAGTCTATACCTCTAAATACGTTAAATATAAGTTTACCATTCTTAGCATTAGCTGGTATTATATACATATTATTATTCATATTCTTTCTTCCTTTCTAAATCTATTTATTACTTTAATTATTGTTAGTTTTTCTTGGTGGGTGTTTATACTTTTCATCTCTTTGACTTCTTCTCCTATGAGGGTCACTTTCAATAAATTCTTTCTTTCGTTCTTCAATTGCTTTCTTTTCTTTTTCATATTTCGCAATTTCTCTTTGATATTCTCTATTATCGCTTTCTGCTTTAGATTTTGAATTATTGTAAGAGTCATAACTAGTAATCTTTCTATCAGTGTATCCATTTTTATCAACAAATTCATTGTAATCACTGATTAAGTCTTTTAAGTTTTGATCGAAATTAGATGTTGGAACACTATCCACTGCAGAGAATGTATCCATTTTTTCTTTAATGTAACTATCTCTTTCTAAGTTATAAGTTTCTGCAAGTTCTTTCTTTCTATTTTCAACTCTATCTATGTCTATTTGACGGTATTCTGGGTTGTCATTATAGAATAAGTTATCATTATTTATTCTAACTGCTTCTTGTAATTTACTTAGTTCTGCATCTCTTGACATGAATTCATTAAGTGAACCATGTTCACTAACAAATCCATTTCCTAGAGTATTTTCTATATTATTTCTAAGTTCATTAGCACGATTAGAGTTTTCTAGTTTCTTTTCTGTAGCTGCAATTAACTTATCTTTTTCTTTGATATCACCTTCAAATTTTGCAATAGTTGCCTCATCCCTGCCTTTTCCACCAAAGAAGTTTTCAACGCCACCTAACATAAATGCACCTAGGCCACCAGCGCCTGCAACGCGAGCTCCTGTTGCAAGAGCACCTTTTGTATTTCCTACAACAGTTCCAGCAAGTCCTACAGCATTTTTTGCTGCTGCACCTTTTGTCGCACCATTCCATGCACCTGAGAATCCTCCAGCTACTATTCCACCTAGTCCACCAGAAATTCCACCAGCAACTGCTCCAGTCATTAGTCCGAGAGTTCCTCCAACTGAACCCATAAGGGCTGCCTTAAATCCTTTGCCTGCATCACCTAATCCTAATTTAGTACCAAGTGCTTCTTCAATTAATTTAGGTAGTTCTTTAGCTGCTTGAAAGCATGCTATAATAAGTAATATTTCTACTAGGAATGTTGCATCTAATGAAATGAAACCAGTTGTTGCAGTATCTGTTAACTTCCCTAGTTGTCCAAATATTCCTTCTATTAAATTTAATAATACAAATGCCATATAAACTGTTACAATTCTAATAAATAACGAAATATAAATACCGGAATATGTTTTTGCAAAATTAGCAAGTTTTTTATTTTGTTTTGGATCTATTGACAATATAATTGGAATTGGAGATATTACTTGTAAAATGAATAATTTAAATAAACGAACTCCAAGTTCTATTGCAAAACTTCCAAAATAGTATATTAGCATAATTCCGACTACTGTTGTTAAAATTGGAATATAATGAAAATCTGAAGAATAAGCATAATCTGAAAGTGTTAGTATACTCGCTTCACCAGAGGCAACATGACTAACTGCAGCTTTTGCAGCATCACTAGTAAGTGCTGTATCATCTCCTTTTTGGAATAGTATTAGGAATACTCCATTTACAAAACTTTTAGATGTTTGTTCTTCACTATAGTCAGGATATTCAGCTTCAGGACCATATATTATTTGTTGTATGGTACCATTATCAATAATTGAAGTAGAAAAATCATATAAAAAGTTAAATATAAATTTGCTTGATGCTAGTAATAATATAGCTATAACTGTATTTTTTACTATTTTGCTTCCGTTTTTACTAGCAGTATCTGCATCTGATGGATTAATTATGTAATTAATTAGTGATATTCCTAGTCTAAATAAAGCGTATACTCCACCTAGAACCATTACTCTGTACATGATGGCTTCTACAACATTAGTTCCATTAATTGAGTTAGAATTTATATTAAAGCGTGCTATTTCAAAGAATGCTTGTAAGCAGTACGCTGCTATACTATAGATTAAACTATCGAATAACAAGAGTATATCAAATACTATTGGTATTGCAAAACCGAGTACATTTAATCCTGTTATAATAAAGCTCATAATTTATTCTCCTTTCATATTTATTTGATTCCACATAATATATCTTGTTGACCTATTATATTACCTATCATATCTATAAATGTTGGTAATAAAAGTAATAAAATAACCATTATTATTCTTTTACCACACTTTTTAGCTGTAGGTATTAAGTTGTCTTTATTTGCAGTGATTTGTGAAGCAAAATCTAACATACTAAAAAGTATTACTCCTAATATTGATACTATTTTCATTATAAAAAATGCTTTATTCAAATAATATGCTGGGGTATTTTCAGTACTCGCACTTCCCAAATAGTTAACACAAGCTCCTATTGATGTAGAAGGTTTACCATTATTCCAAGCGTAATTATTGTCTCCGCTAACTGAATAGTTTGTACTTACTTTTATAGATGCTGCGTCTCCTCCACTAACAGGACTTGCTGTTATTAAAAATTTATTATCTTTTGCAGTGACATAGATATCTTTTGTACCGTTTTCAATAGCTGATTTTAAACTCTCCCAATCTTCTTTAGTTATTGCAAACCCTTTTTTATAAGATAAGTTGCCATTACCAGTCCATACATAGTTCCCACTTGCATTTTCATCAACTAGTGATTTATTACCATCTACACTGACATACCAGTTACCATTAACATCTTTATTTATTATGATATTACTTTGTTGTTTTCCTTTTGCTCTACATTGTTCAGCTGATTTTGTATCGCCTATACTATTTAGTTCACATAAGTCAAAACCACCTTTAAATGTAGTACTTCCAGAATTTGTTTCAGTAGTTGATTTGTCTATTAATAGTTTACCATCACTTAGATTAGAACTTAATACTAATACTTTTACTTTATTACCGTTAGTAGTTTTTCTTTCAGATTCTCTTGTGTATATTTTAATTAATGAGCAATCCCATTTAACATTACCATCATCATTCGTTCCAAAACTTTGAGCCGCATTAAAGCCATCAGAGTATGCAATGTAATATCTAGTGCCATTCTTTTCAACGTAAGGATAATTTGATACATCAAGGTTTCCATCATTACTATATCTATTAATGTTTTTTCCTTTTACTGTCATTTTAAAATTTCCCAAATAATTATCTCCGTAAAAATTTATTGGTAAAGTTATACTTGATTTATCAGAGTTTTCATTAGTTGTATCATACAAAAATGTACAACTAAGTCCATCTTCAGCGTTAACGTAAGAAGTTATACATATAAAACTTAGTATAAATGTTAAAATAAATGTTAATCCTTTTTTCATAATCTAGAACACACTCCCACTACTTAACATTATATCATAAAAAAAGCACTTATAAAAGTGCTAATTTCATTTTTTAATTACATACCACTAGGAATATTAGTTTTATCAAATCCGCAATTTCCACTAAATGGATTAAAAGCACATTCAACACATGTTTCCCAGTCACCAGTAGCTACTAAGCCAATTACAACTTTAGTAACAGTTATAACTAAATAAACAATAACTGCAGCAATAACTTTTTTTATTAAAAGATTCTGAGCTTTTTTAATATCATCCTCTTTTTTCTCCATTACTGCTTTAGCCATAGTGATCATACCAGATATGATTAATAATAAAGGTACTACTACTTTAATAGCCCAAATAACGTATCCGAATAAAGTCCATACAACTTTTAAATCTTCACACATTCCTAAAATATACATCATAATTTCTCCCTCTTTCTAAGTTAATTTTAATATAAAACTCTTATAATGTCAAATATTATCTATTATTTTACACTAAAATTTAAACATTCCTAATAATTTCCCCTTGCCATCGTCACTGTTTTTTCCAGTACTTTGCTTTACAAAGCCAAGTTTTGCAAGAAGTGTATTTACTTCCCTATTTACTTCTTTTCTTTCATCTAATGCAGGCATATTATAAAATACTTTACATCTTGTTTCATATTCAAATTCGCTCATTTCTCCATTTGATATAAAGCTTTTAACTAAAACTATTTTATCTTTACTATGTTTTTCAAAGACTCTTTTGTCTTTCATAAGAAGTTTATTTAATTTAATTGTAGATGGCTCTACTAAATATAGAACCTCATTACATATATCAGGATCAGCGAATCCATTTAAGTCAACTAATACAACATTATAATTTCTTTTTTTCATTAGTTCTTTAGCTAAATCTTGATTATTAGTTGAATACATATCTTTGTTATCATTAAAGTAATTAAAGTCTCTTCTATCTACTTCTAGAGCACACACACTATAATTAACTTCTAAATGTTTTTTTAACATATAAACTAGTGTAGTAGCACCAGCACCTTCAGTCAAAGCTTTAACCCCAATAATTCTTGTAATACCACTACCTTCACCTGCTTCATATACAACTGTATTATCAACATTATGAAGATGTGCTACATCTCTATAACTATTAGGATTATCAAGTAAATACTTTATTCCATCTACATTCCTAGTAAAATTATATATACCCATACTAATTAATTTAGAAAGATAATTTTTAGTATTACTTTCTTCACTATTATCTAAAAGTAAAATAACTTTATTCATATCAAAATTAATACTTAATTTTTGTAAATTGTCCAAGTTTTGATAGTTTTTAATAGCTGTTATATCAAGAATCATTCTGTCAAAATAGAAATTAGTAAATTGATCAACTATTTCACTTACTTCAAACTCACCTTCAATAGACTTGATTACTTCTATATCAAGATTCATAAGCATTTCTTTATATTTATTAGCAATTATAACGTTCATAAGTCCTCCTATTCATTAATATGATATATTACTTTTGTTTCACCTTTTACAGGTACTGTAATATTGACCCATATAACAGGCAATTCTATTTTTACAAAAGTTGTTACTTTATAGTATTTACCTTCTCTAGTAGAAATACCTTTAACACAATAACCACCAGCATATAATGTAGTGTCATCTGTATCATCTGGGCATCTACCACTTACTGTTTCTTTATCAATAACGAAGCCTGCTTGTTTCAAGTAGTAATATATCTTATCTTCAGTAGTTTTTCCTTTATTAAGTTCTTCATCAGTTTTATTACGAACATCTCCTACACTTTTGGACATTCCTTCGTTTTGTTCGATTATATTAATTATTTTATTTTTAGCCTTAAATGCTTTAGTATAGTTTATAGATACAGCTAGGTATGCAGAAAAAAGCACTATGAATAGCGCCACGAATCCAAGTAACCATGAACCACCAAATGCTTCTCTCATACATTAACCTTCTTTCTTATTTTGCAGGATTTGTACCTTTTCCAGGTGGGCAACATTGCCAAGTAGTACCACCAGCATTATCACTTTTTGCTGAAGTACATCCATCAGATGTAGCACCATTTTCAGCTTTTTCTGCTTTCCAGTTAGAACCCATAGTGTTACATGTATTTTGTACAATACTTTGTTGGATCATTGGCCAAACAAATGCATAGAATAATCCAGCAATAGCAGCAATAGCAACTACAGTAATTACTGTCATATTTAATTCACCAGTTGCTTCTTTCATTTTATCTCCTCCTTATCATATTTTACATTTATTATTATACTTGATTTTTTATAGTTTATCAAGAATTTTAATAACACTTTTATCAAAAAATGACAAATTTACACTACAAATACCAATGTATAATAAATAACAAACAAGAATAACATTATAACCCCTTCAGTTTTAGATACAGTTTTTTTAGTACAAGAAAATATATAAATTATAAGTGCTGATAAAATTAACATTATTAAATCTATAACATTAAAGTTAATTGGTGTAATAGACCCATATATACTAACAGGAACCCCTAAAACAATACAAATATTGAAAATATTACTTCCTATAATATTACCAACAAGTAAATCTTGTTCACCTTTCTTTGAAGAAACTATAGTAGTAACTAATTCAGGTAAAGATGTACCAAATGCAATAATACTAAGAGAAATAACTCTTTCACTAAGTCCTAATAATTTAGCTATAGATGAAGCACTATTAACAACCATATTACTTCCCGCAATAATAGCCATTAACCCAACTATTACTAAAAATATAGATTGACCAATTTTAAACTTTGGTTTCTCTACTTTATCTCTTTTTTGTAAAGCAAGTGTAATGAGATAGTAAATAAAAATTGAAAAAAATAATAATAAAACAATACCATCAGATCTAGTTATCTGATTACTTAATTGATTAGCTAACTTTACATCTAAAAACACAACAACTAAAAGTGTTGATATCAAAAGAGTTAAAGGTAACTCTTTCTTAACAGTTTCATCTTTTACTTTTATAGGTTTAATAACTGCTGCAATACCTAAAATTAAGAGTATATTTAAAATATTACTACCAATTACATTACCAAGAACCATATCAGTATTTCCATTAGCAAGTGCACTCATAGATACAGCAAACTCTGGTGCACTAGTGCCAAAAGCTACTATTGTAAGTCCAATAAGCATTTTTGGAACTTTAAAATTTTGAGCAGTAGAAGATGCACCATCAACAAATATATCTGCACCTTTAATTAAGAATATAAACCCAACAACTAATAAAATAATATCTAAAATCATAATCACTTCTCTTCTATAATTTTATTTTACCACAAAATAATCATTTTAAAGTTTAATTTTACTTCTTTTACACAAAATTAAATCTTTATATAAAAAAAGCACAAAACGTGCTTTTACATTGCTTGAAATGTTCTAATTATTGAAAGAAGTAATACTATCATTACACCAACACCAGTAGTTGACAACATAACCATAGTTTTCTTCTCCATTCTTTCAAGTCTTTCTTTATATTTAGTTTCTCTACTTTTAGCTTGTAAGTTAGAAATTGTTCTAGAGAAAACAATTAGTTGTTCTTGCTTTCTTTCTTGATCACCAAGTCCTAATCTATAAAGTAATCTCATCATTCTCATAGAATCTCTTACTGGATATTTTATTGCAAAAGCCATATAAGGATCAATACTTGAGTCACCTGCATTAATACTACCTGTAAGTTCTCTTAAACCCTCTCTAAATATACTAGGTGCGCTATCGATGCTTTTACTAAGTGCTACTGGAACTGTATAATGCTGAATAAGTATCTCCAAACTCTTTAAATAGTAAGGAAGTAATAAATCAATTTCATGTAAGTGTTTTTTATAGTAGTTTTTTAAATTTGTATATCCACTTTTAAAAACAACATAACCTATTGCAAAACATATGACTAAATTTAAGAAAGATAATGTTTTAGTCATCATTAACATTATAAAGAATACAAATACTAATGTAAATAAGCCATCTTTAACTCTTTTGTTAAATAGAACATCTGCATCTGCTTGATCTCCATATTTAGCCATTACAAGAAAATTAAAATCATCTTCTCTTAATAACTGAAATATTCTACTATTATCTTTAACAAATTTATTACCATCAATTTTACCATTGGCAACTAACATGATAACCATTAGTATGCCAACTACCATTATCTCCCACATCATTCGGCACCCACATCCTCGTTATAATATTTTTCTCCTGTAACTAAGAAATAAGTGTTTATAAGTATTATTGCATGTAACATAAGTTTTACATACCATAAACTTACTAATCCCATATAAGTTTCATTACCAAGTAATATTTGAATTAGAGCTACTAAGAAATATAAAGCTACACCAAATGTAATAAAATGTTTATGAAAGTTTGCACGATCTATTCTATCTCTATATACATTTTCTACTAAACTATCTATATCCATCATCATACCTTCAAGTGCTTCACCTGAATCTTTAGCACCTTCATTAGTAATTTGTAAGAATAGTTGATGCATATTTCTAATAATATAATAGTCATATTTACTATTCATGTATTCAATAGCACTATCTATAGTAGAACTAGAGTATGCTATTCTAATCATTTCATTAACATCACTAAGCATTGGTTCTTCTAAAACTCCACTATCTCTTACTCCTTCAAGTGACTTAACAAAAGATTGTGTAGTATTAAATTCCATAATTACGTTAGTAGCATATACTTGAACTTGTTCAAATAAGAACTCACTATACACTCTGTTACATCTAAGATATGCTAAATAAGGAATAAACATAATAGCTACTATAGCATAGAATATAGAAATTATTATACTATAAAAGTATAAATATGAAACTATTGCAGCACCTCCAGCAAATATACAAACTTGTAAAACATATTGTCTTGGAGTATATTCTTGACCTAGTTCTTTAGTCTTTTCTCTTACCATCTTAAATGAATAAGGTGCATATTTATTGTATACATCTAATACACTTCTAGAAACAAATTTATAAATATTCTCACCTTCACTTATTCTATATAAGGCTAGAAACATAAAGATGATAAACACTATAATTATCTCTATATACATAAGTCACCTCCATTTTAAATAACTTCTATTGTATCATTTTTAACTTCTTTTAAAGTACTACTTTCTTTTACAAAAGTTTCTCTTGGTAAATAAATACCTTGAGCATCTAAGTAATCTAAAAGTTTACTTGTAGGATTATGATAAACTTCTACTCCATCCATTCCTTTAGAATAAAGAATATTACATTTTGCTTCGTTATCATCATCTACATAAAATTCACAAACTTCAACTATTTCTCTTTGGAATCTTCCATACTTTTTACTCATATAACCCTTTACATGAACACCTAAATGTATATATCTATGTATTGTTTTTAAGAATTGTTCTACATCTAAGTTAGTTTCAAGTAAGCTATATAAACGCATTGGAATACCACTAGCTTTATCTGAGTGAATTGTACTTAGTATATTGTGTCCACTTGATATTGAGTTTCTGACTGCAGTAACTGCTTCAGCACTACGGACCTCAGATAAAAGTATCCATCTAGGGTTCTGTCTCATACAAGTAACTAGTACATCACTATAACTTGCTATATTATTTGTCTTCATTGCAACTATATCTCTATGAGGAAATATTTTGTCTAAATGAAGTTCCAAAGTATCTTCAATTGTTATAATTTTTTCATTTTCCTTTGTATGACTTGCTAAATATTTAACAAGTTCTGTTTTACCACTACCAGTTTCACCACTAACAATTATGTTACAGTGTCCTTCAACACACTTAAATAAAAAGTCATGCATTGGTAAACTAATGTAGTTCTCATTAAGTAATTTTTCTTTATTAAGTCTAATCTTAGCTGGTGTTTTACGTATAACACATGCTATTCCATTTGTAGCAATTGAATCATGTACAAAGTTTAAACGCAATTCTGCACTTTCAGCATCCAAAAATGGACTAGCCATGTTAAAAGTTTTTCCCATTACGTTAGAGCACTGGAAGGCAAGTTTTTCCATAAGTGCATTATCAACACCAGGCTTTTCAACTCTTATAACACCTTGTGTTAGAGTTTTTAAGTGTATTTGCCCTCCATTAGAATATGATATATCTGTTATATCATCATTATCTAAATACTCTTTTAATGGTCCAAAATCAATTTGATCAAATATTGTATTGTTCATATTAGTCACCTGTTATTCTAATGTTCCAACACCTTTGTTATCGATTTGTTCAGGTAATACTACAGTTTGACTTAGTATAAAGTCTTGAATGTATTCACTACTTACAATAGTTGCACTAGGGTTTTCACTATATGATTTATTTCTTGGAACTGGAATTAATTCACCACTTAAATAACTTGCTTTTCTAAGAAGTAAATGCATACTTTCAGGTACAGCAAATATTAATGAACTTGGTGCTTTTAATTGACCACTATTTTCAAATACATGGTTACCACTAGCATCTTTTACAGCTAATACTTCAATACTTTCAATTAATTTTCCAAGTAATAATTTACCAGTTTCATCATATGTTGCATAATATAAGTCAATATAGTTTCCTGGGAAAATTGAGTTACCATATGTAGTTTCAGTATTAACACTTAGACTAACTACAGTGTATCCATCAGGTATATCAGCCCATGCAGAGTCTGGCATTTCAGCCCATGTCACTAATGTTGACTTGTAAAATAAGCTTCCACTAGGAATAACAGTATTATAATTAGCATATTTTCCAATTATGTCACTTGCATTCATTACATTATTATTAGTAAGCATATTTTTAGGTATTTTAACGTAACCTATCATATCTTCAGTTATTTGTGTACGTGGTTGTATTTCAACCTTAGCATAAGGTACACTTATTGGATTAGTTTCTTGTTTAATTCTATAATTATAACCAAACCACAATACTAAAACTGCTCCTATCACACAAAATATAGTAACTGTATTCTTATTACTAAAAAATCTTTTAAATGAAATCAATATCTTATTCATAACTCCTCCTATTCTAATAAATATTATAAAACAAAACACTTATAAAATCAATTATAAGTGTTATATTTTTTTAATATTTTGTTTCAAGTATTCCACTAAGTGCATTTATTATATCAAAGTTTACACTTGAATCAGTTGTAACCGAATAATTTTTAGTCTTAGTTTTAACTATTACTGTTGCTTTTGGAGGATATTCATATATCTCATAAAATTCTAAAGTATAATCTTTACTATCATTTACACTTTCAGCAAATCTTCTTGTAAAATTTTCTACAAATTTGCTTTCTATTATACGAATGTCTTCTGTTTCCATATAAAGCCCATAATCAATACTATCTATCATTGCTGCTTCCATAACTTCTCTAGTTAAATAATAATCTTCTTCATTTGTACTACTTAAATCTTGTATCAAAATCATTATAGTTATTACAAGTAATCCAAGTATAATTATTAAATATGTCCAATAAGTTTCTTTCATTTACTTCACCTACCTTTGATAGAAATATATTGATCCATTAGGCATATTTCTCATATTGTTTGTTTTTACTATGTTATTAAATTTAGTTAAGAATGTACTATAACATCTATAACTCTCTTCACAATCTAAACTATAATCTAAGTAATCGTTAACATCTTTATTGTATTCTCTAATTTCTTTTATGTCTTTTGCATTTAATTCAATTACATATTGTGGTTCTTTTTCAAGTATATTTTCTATTGATTGGATAGAATTAATTACATCTATTGCATTTACCCAGTTTCTACCAATAGTTCTTGTTCTTGTGTTTACCACACCGGGTTTTGTTGGACTATATTGTGAGTTAGGAAATAAATCAGTTGTATCTACACTTCTAAAGTACATTCCAAATCCTTTTGTTCTTGGATCGTCATCATCAATTGGATCACAGTCTTCTTTACTGTCATCACATGTGTAGCAGTCGTGGAAATTATCATCACAGTCATATTTATTTAAGTCATTTATTACTTGATAAGCACATGTTAGACTGCCATCTCTAAATTTAGATAATTTTCTCCTATCTGTTGAACCAATGTTTTTATAATCTATTTCTAAAGGATATTTACCAGTTAATGTGTTTGGGGATGTTGGATACAATTTATCTCCCATACATACCCAGTACCCTTCTCCATTCGAAGAGTTTGCAACGGTTCCAGTAAACAATTGAGTACATATTTCATTTCCTTGGTAATGTGCTGTAGTTTTGCTTACTCTTACACTTGCAATACCATTTGTTGGAATTCTTTGTGGTTTATTTATACATTTTGCACTTGTTTCTTCACCAGAACATTCATAATAAATTAAATCTTTATCAACACTTGCTCCTAAGTTTTCTAATGATCCACCACAATCTCCACAATAATCCTTCCATTCATTTGAATCATATATCCATGGGTTACCATAACCTGCATATTCTAGCATTGTTTCTGATTCTAACATAGTTGTTGGATGTGGAATTAAATTGTTATATTGTACTCCATTATATACTTCATTATAGTAGTTTATATCTATTTCATTACCAACATCATATTTTATAATTTCGTTATAAGTTTCAGTATTTTGTTGTATATTACAGTTTTTAATATATTTAATTAATTTTTTTCTTTTATTAATCAAGCTATCGTATTGACTTTTTAGTCTTGCTGCAATTACTTTGGAACTTTCTACTGTTGTAACATAACAAGTGAAGCCACCACATCCACAGCTATAAGTTCGCGAATCTTTTACATCATATGAAGTGGAGTTTTGTACAGTATTAACTATTGCACCAATATATTCTTCGTTATTTAGTATTCTTGAGTTTGTAAATCCATAATTATTGCTTACTCCATTAACTGTATGATAATGATTTAATAAACCTGATGGACCAGCATCGTGTTCTACAGTATATGTAGGATAATAGCTAGTACATTTTCCATTTACTATAGGGCCTTTACATCCTCCGCCACAAGTAGGAGAACATCCTGGACAACTATATGGTGTAGGTTCATTTATTTCATGATTTGCATTTGTTTTCCACTGTGAATATTGATTCCAAATTTCTAATATTTGGTCGTTTGTTGATTTGTAATCACCCAACCATCTTTCATAGTCAATAACTGAAGCACATTGTCTTTTAGATTCAACAACTACACTGAAATCACTACCATCAATTCCTTTAGCAGTTAGATGATGTTTAAAACTTCTTCCTGCTTTTACTGTTTCTACATCCATGAAAGTAAATTCATTGCTTTCTCTACAATACATCTCACAGTAGCCTCCACCATAAGTGTCTCCATATTCAACATAATATTTAGATTTTACTGTAGGATTAGAGTTTAATACTGTACACATTACTTTGTCATAATATTTTCCAGTACTAGATTCTTCACAGTCACTAGGCATTTCATCTATAGGTTTTCCATCATTAGGACAATAATCTCCTGGAGTATTATTACATTCTTCATCCATTTTATTGCAATCAATTTCTTGACCATTTAATCCATAACATTTTCCAGTTTCTGGGTCTTGTTCACAAACTTTCGCATCGCATAAGTCAGCATCTTTAAGTTTTGCTTCTGCTTGACCAGGTTCAAAAATCCATGCATCTTGATGTTTACTAGGGTCTGATGCCGAAACGTAGTATCCTACCTTGCTAATCATATCTTTGCTGTTATTATAACCAATTATTATATCCATTGGACCTTTACAGTCTTCACTTTTCATTTGAACAGTGAATGTTATACATAGTTTATCACCACAAGCTTCTTTTGTTACAGTGTCTGCTGTCATTCCATTTGATAATTTTATATAATCTATATTAGTATCAGTTGGAAAATTAGTTTCTATTTTAACTGTTAGTACTCCATCTTTGAGTTCTGATGATTTTAGCTCAATTTTTGGTGTCCACATGTCTTTTCCATTTTTAACTCCATTATATATGGATATTGCTTGACTAAGTTCACTTGCATGACCTTTAGAGTAAATAATACCATTTTTAGGTGACTTAGTAGAGCCAGTGTATCCTTTGCTATCAATATATTTTTGTGTCATTCCGTAAACATTTGCCTTGTTGAAAAGGTTTTTACCATCCCAGAATCCACTAGAACCATGTCCCATTTTGGCAGCAGCAAATCTTAAAGCCATTAAAGTAGTCATATCACTTGCGCCTGCATTTTTAGCATCTATAAAAGTTTGTGCAAGCATACATTCTAATGCATCTGTTGTTTTTTTACAATTTGATATATCAAAACTCTTCTTTAAAACATAAGTGTCGCCACCACTTTTAAATGGTTTACCAGGAAGTAAACAATATGCAGTTTCTCCATTAGCACTTAGTGTTTCGTGAGGTAAAGCTTTTTCACTTACTCCACTTTTTGAAATAGAACACATATATCTATAATTATCAGTGTTTCCACTTTTTGCCATATCCTTACCAGGTCTAGTTTTTGAATATTGTTTTAAGTAAACACCTGAGCCATTTATTTTTACATCTTTAACAGTAATCTTTACACCTTTACTTTTCATTGCCTTAACTACATTTTGTTTACATGTAACTTCTGCTTTTATTTTTTTTGTACCATATGCTCCACTAGAAGCACTTTTACCATTTTTTGAAGCTGAACAAGTGGCACGGTATTGAACCCATTCAGCTACTTCTGTATTTGGGTCTATTTTTCCACCTTTTTTTTCGCAATCTTTTTTAGTCATTTCTTTTGAACTTGTACCCGCCCAATTGTATGTTGAAAAATAATCATAATTCCATCCAGTTGATGAAACTGTAACCCTATCTTTTAGAGCATACACACTTAGTGGACTAAGTAAAATGATAAGTAATAATATTTTAGTAAACTTCTTATACATATTCTTTGTTCCCCCTTTTGTAAATAATAATTCTAACAATATAAATGCCTGCAATTAGTACGAAAGGTATAAAAGCATAAAGCCAATAACTTTTGATGAAATCCCAAACTTTTTGACCGAATGACTTATCTAGTTCCACTCTAGAGGCTTCTATTTCTTTAATTAATTTTGCCTCTGTCATGTCACCCTTATCGTAGAAGGGATCACACATGTCGATTTTTCCAATCATTCCCTCACAGTACTCCATATCTGATACAAAATTGTATCTAGGAGTCGTAACATTGAAAGCCTTAATTGCACTTGTACTGCATGTTTTATCTGTACTATAAACTTTGAAAGTATAATTAATTTTACTAGATATTGATTTTGAAGTTATAGTAATTTTTCCCTCATCAGTATCACTATAATTATAAGTAATACTTTCACCATCATAGTCTTCACTTACAAGTAAATACATTTCTTCTGTTAAACCATAAACTAGTATTTCTACTTTACTTTCTTCGTTCGATGAAATATTATATAACTGGTAACTTACGTTTTCTATATCAGCCTTAACATCACTACATTCAGCATTAAGAACATTAATACTTATAAACATAGAAATAACAAATAAAAATAGTTTTTTCATAACTCTCCTCCACTACTATCAAGCTAATTATATCAAAAAAAAAGAAAAATGTACACTATAAACCATGTTTAATTTTTCTTAATTTTCCACTAAATATAAAATATGATGATAAAGAACTTATAGTAACTAGTATTACAGGTATATATACTTTCTTTATAAAGGCTAATATTTTAGTCCAAAATGTGATATCTTTTTCTTCGTTATTGTTCTCATTTGGATTAATTACTACATCACCTTTAATTAATTTGTTAAAAGTACTTTCACTAATTTTATAGTCTAAAAATTTATTAGTGCATACACTCAATGTTTCATGACCTAAACATCTACTATTATTATAATATGGATTTATATAAGGTATTGTTTTATAAACAACTCTTAAATCATTTAGGTAGCATTCACTATTACTAGATCCTTTTACATAAAGTTTTATTTGTCTTCCTTCAGTTAAGCCATTCACTGTTACTATTCCATCTACTGGAGTATAGTCATCAAGTCCATAAGTTACAAACATATCATTTGTTACATTGGTTAATGTTAAAGTAAAAGTGCCATCTTCTTTATAATCTAAGGTTGTATCAATATAGGATGAAAGTGTATTTAATTCTTTTAGCCTACTATAAGAACACTCGCCATTAACTAAAGGTAATAAACAAAAAAATGTAAGTATAAAAAAGAATATTTTTTTCATTTAATCACTCCTTTTATTCTGATAAAATTATAACATAATTTATATATATTTATCAATTATTAGTTGTAAAAAAAATAAAAATATGATAACATACTAATAGAATAAAGAGGTTGATACTATGTTTGGAACGATTAAAGCAATTAATAAAAACTATGCAATAGTAAATTTGTTAACTGATGCTAAAAATCTAGGAGATATACTTAACTTGCATGTGGTTTTTATTGATAAAGACAAGAAAATATTAGGAGAAGTTGAAGATATTATTGATAATACGGCTAAAATTAACTTTTTAGGTGAACTTACTAAAAACTCGTTTTTAGGTGGTTTAATTAAAAAACCTAGTTTAAGTTCAGAAGTTAGAGTTATTACACAAGATGAACTTCAAATAATAGTAGGCGCAAATGAGAAAGCACTTACTTTGGGAGTTTCTCCACTTTATAAAGATTATCCTGTTAAAGTAGACTTAAATGATTTATTTAGTAACCATGCTGCTATTTTTGGTAACTCAGGTTCTGGTAAAACTTATGGAATATGTAGAATAATTCAAAATTTAATGAGCTTACCAAGTGTACCTTATAAGGCTAATTTATTTATATTTGATTCTTATGGAGAATATATAAATGCACTTAAAGATATTAATAGTATTAATCCTGAACTTCATTATAAGTTAATAACTACTAATAAGAAAATTGATGGGGAAAAATTACAAATTCCAGTATCTTTACTAACTTTAGATGATTTATTAAATTTACTTGAAGCAACTAGTTATGGTCAAATACCAATTCTTGAACAAACTATAGAACTTGCTAAGATATTTGCTAGTGATGCTAAAGAAGTAAAAGATTATAAGAATCACTTACTTGCTAAAGCTATTACTTCTATCATGTATACCAATCAAACTAGTGCTAAAATTAGAGACCAAATCTTTGATATTTTATCAAATACTCATACGGATGAGTTAAGTCTTGATACCGTAGTACCTGGAATTGGATATACTAGAGTATTTAGGAAATGTTTTGATATTGATAGTGAAGGAAGATTTGGAGAAAGAACATTAATTACTGAATATATTGGAAGTTTTGTTAGAGAAAATGAAGACTGGAATATAAATACAGATAATGTAACATATGGTTTAAAAGACTTAGAAGTAGCCTTATCGTTTACTTTATTTAGTGAAAGATATTTATTAAATAATGAAATGTATAATGAAGCAATAAGTTTAAAAGTAAAACTTCATAATTTAATTAATTCTCCAAATAGTGAATTTTTTACAAGTAGGAAATTTAAGAATGTTAAAAATTTTATAGCTAATCTAGTTACTACAAAAGAAGGAAAGAAAGCGCAAATTATAAATATAAACTTAGAAGATGTTGATGATAGATTTGCTAGAACTGTTACAAAGATATTTAGTAGAATGTTTTTATTATTTGGTAAAACTAATGAACCACGTGCAAGTATTCCTATTCATATTTTACTTGAAGAAGCACATAGATATGTTAGAGAGGACACTGATGCTGATTTAATCGGGTATAATATTTTTGAGAGAATTGCTAAAGAAGGAAGAAAACATGGTGTTATATTAGATTTAATTACTCAAAGACCAACTGATTTAAATGGAAATGTAATAAGTCAGTTAGATAACTTTATTATATTTAAGATTACTCACCCACTTGATTTGGATTATATTGAAAGAATGATACCTAATATGAGTGAAGAAATTGTAAATAAACAAAAGAGTTTACAGCCTGGTACTTGTGTAGCATTCGGAAGAATTTTAAAGATTCCAATGATTATTAAAATGGAAAAAGCAAATCCTGCTCCATCAAGTTCAAATGCCGATATTTATGGAGGTTGGATGTTAAAATGATAGTTCAAAAAGAACTATCATTTTTTAATGGATATCATATTTTTCTTTTAAAGTGTTAGTATATTCCTTTTATTATTTATTCATTAATTAAAACTGCTTGAACAACTAGTCTTCTATTGTTACCACTACAAGTTGATAATGTTAATATCTTATCTGTAAACTTTACATTTACTTTAAAATCATATATACTCTTAGATTTAGATGTATTAATATAATTCATAAATTGCTCATCATTATAAAAATCAATTTTTAAATAGTCCGTTACTGCATCACTCCTATAAACCGAAAATATTTTCCACTTCATTTCCTTATTTAAAGTATTAAAAGTAATGATTTGGTTATTAGGACTTGTATACCATCCAGAATCAAGAGCATTTTTTAAATCTCCAAACATATAACCACTTCTAGTATTATGCCCATATATTATTGTGTTCTTACTAAGATTAGTACTATCATTTCTATAATCCATAAATATCCAACCAGTTATCATATAAGTTCCGTAAATGTCATGTTTTAAATAATACTCATTATCAGTATATTGTAAAACAGGATAATTTATTTTTGTATTATTAATAGTTATATAACCTTTTACATCTTTATTAATATTTAAAAGTTGTTTGAAGTTTTTAGGTACATTAGCATACTGGTTAACATAAACTTTAACTGGCTCTTCATTTTCTACAGGTACTTCTACTACTTCAGTTACATCATCGTCATTAATTTCATCTATGCTAATTTTACTTCTCATCTCTTCTTCTAGTTTTCTTTGATTTAGGTAACTTATATATTCATGATATTTACTTGAACCTATAATTACAATAGATGCATACATTAAAAAAACTGCACATATTTTTAAACCATTAATTGTAAGTTCTCTAAAAATTTTGTTGTTGAAAAATTCTTCAGAATAAATAATCTTTATTTCCCCTTCACTAACTTTATTATAAGTTTTATTTAATCTTTTTAAGTGATTTATATCTTTTTTAATAGATTCCTCGTTAAAACCATTTTGATGTATTAATATATCTACATTATAAAATTTGTAATTAATTAAATTATTAACAATTTCTTCAATTATTTTGTCATCGTAAAAATATAAATCTATTACACATAATGAGTTACTGACACTTAAAAATGATACTAGGTTTTCTTTAACTTCTTTAACACTATAAAAGCTAACTTTTTTTCTGTAATAAATATTTTTTAAATTTTTAAAGTTATTATTAACTATAAATTCTAAAGAAAAATTTAAATTATTTACTAATTTAATTTTAACACCTTTCATAGTTAATTCATGCACATAATCACTTGGAATAAAAAAGCATTCTATGCTATTTATATTCATATTTAAAAGTTTATCTAATTCTCTTCTAGTTAAACTCATTTGTATATCAAACTTTATATTTTTAATATTAACTATATCATATAAAGTTATAAATGAATCAAAGTCTTTATATATAATTGTGTCAGCATTATTAGAGTTAAGTAATTCTTTTACTTTATCTTTATTATATTTAATATATTTTAAAGTAAAATACATTATATTATCACTATCTTCAAAGTTTTTTTGATATAATTCTTCAACTATAAGACTATTATTTTTAACTAAAACTTTTATTACTTTCATATAATTTCTCTCCTATTATTAATATTAACACAAATTATGTACATAATAAAGATAAACTAGTTGGTTTTTTCAAAAAAAAATGTTATAATGTAAATAATAGGAGGAGGAAAAATGAAAAAGAAAATTTTTGGAGGATTACTAATTTTATTAGTAGGATTTATGAATGTTACGCCTGTACTTGCTCTTGCTCATGCTGTTTCAATAGTTAAAGAAAATGATGCAGTTAAGCAATTAAGTCCTGATGGTATGACTATTCTAAATACAATAGATACTTCAAAATCAGATTTGAATAATGGTAAAGTTGCTATTAACATTACTATTGATAATTCAAAACCTACTGAAGTTATCTATCTAATTGATAATGCTGAAAGTACAAGTACTATGAAAAGTGGATTAATTGACACTATTAAGAGTAATGCTACTTCACTTGAAGCATTGACAAATATGAAACAAGGAGTTATAACTACATCAAATGGTGAGTTAATATACAAACCACTTGATAGTAAGAATATTACTACTTCACTTGATGAAATTAAAGCATTAGCTGTTGGTTCTGTTGGTGAATATGATAAGATGTTTGAAAAAGCAAGTTCAGAATTTACTAAGACAGTTAGTAATAAAATTATTGTTGCTTTCTTAACTAATATGGGAACTAAAACACCTGAAGAAATAGCTGCTTTAAAAAATATGATTAATACTTATAAAACTAACGGAATAAATGTTGTTGTTTATGGTATTGATTTAGCAGATCAAACAAACTTTGAAAGTATTTTTGAATCAAGTACTAGATATGCTTTAACAAGTGCTAACTTATCAACAATTGCATTTAAAGGAAATGTTTTATCTACCCTACCTGGTTTAAAAGATAAAATTGCTACTAAAGTTTCATTTGATAATTATATTTTAAATAATTTTGAAATTTCAGATGTTAAGGCTACTCAAGGAGAAGCAACATTTGATAAATCTACAAATGAAGTTGTTTGGGGAGTTGGTGATATTGAACCTAATACAAGTGTTACTTTAACTTATACTCTTACAGTTAAATCAGTTGTAGATGAAACATTAGTTAATACTGCAAGATTAAGAACTAATAGACAAATTAAAGTATTAGAAAATAGTAGAGAAATTGGTACATTCCCAGCTGATAATAAAATTGAAGATGAGGAATGTGGACCAGTTATTAAATTACTTCCAGAAACAGTAAAGAATCCTGATACTGGAATATTCAATTATGTAATTGGTGGTTCTTGCATATTAGCGGTTGCATTAATTACATTAGTAATCCTAAATAACAAAAATGAATTTAATAGAATTTAGAACCTTTTTGGTTCTTTTTTCTTGAAAAAATTTAAATTTTCTATTGACTTAATTATAATTATTATGTATAATTATAAATGTCTTTAGGAAATGCAGGTGTAGTTTAATGGTAGAACTTCAGCCTTCCAAGCTGCTAACGTGGGTTCGATTCCCATCACCTGCTCCAGAAGCAAAAATCGTCGCACCAAAGCGATGTTAATGATTAAATCAATCAGAAATGATTGATTTTTTTGTCGTTTAAGAAAGGTGTTGATGATATTATGATAAAAATAATCAAACAAGAAATTAAAATAAATCATGAACTTAAAAGTAAAGTTGAATGGGCTTGTAGGCTTAATAATACTAAACCTATTTTCATTAATGGTAGTTTATTAAAACTAGAACCTACCAATATAGGCTATATAGAGCCTCATAGAGCAATTATTAATAATAAGACATATCTTTTATTCAAAGGGCACGAATTTGTTTACTACAGAGATTTAAATGCCAAAATAAAACTATCTGATTTAAAAGATTTTATTAAAAAATTAAAATAATGACGAAATCTGTGTTATAATGGTTATAGAAAATATTAAACCTATTGGGTGAAGTAGTATTTATAACCTAAATATTGCTTCGCCCTTTTTTGTTAAGGAGGGTAAGAATGTGTGAAGAAGAAATAAAAAATGCTGGTATTTACATTAGGGTTAGTACTGACGATCAAGCTCGTGCAGGTTTTAGTTTGCCAGAGCAAAAAGAAAAACTACTTAGTTTATGTGAATTTAAAGGATATAATGTTTTTAAAGTTTATGAAGATGCTGGAATAAGTGCAAAAGATATGGAACATAGACCTAAGTTTCAAGAAATGCTTAATGATGTTAAAACAGGTAAAATAAATTATATAGTTGCTTATAAGTTAGATAGAGTCACTCGTTCCGTTCGTGACCTAGAAGAACTAATTAATATCCTAGAAAAATATAATTGTTATCTTGTATGTGATAGAGATGATGTTAACACTAGCACTGCTAATGGAAGATTCTTTGTAAGAATGTTAACGGTTCTTTCACAACTAGAAATAGAAATCGTATCAGAAAGAACAAAGTTTGGACTTAATGGTGCTATAAAATCAGGACATTTACCTGGTGTTGTTCCACTTGGATATAAAAAAGATGGTAGTAAAAAGACTATCATAGATGAAACAACTAGACATATTATTGAAAGAATATTTAATCTTTATTTAGAGGGAAATAGTTATCAACAAATATCCAATATTTTCAATAAAGAAAAAGTATTAAGTAAATCTTGGTATGATACTGATATAGAAAAAATTATAAATAATAGAATCTACATGGGCGACTATGAACAATACAAAAGAATAGCTAAAAAAATTGGTCGTGATACTGTTATTTATATGAATGTTGTAGAACCTATAATTACTCGTGCTATGTGGGAAGAATGCCAAACACAAAAACTAGCTAATCAAAGAACTTATACAAGAACAAGAACTTATTTATTCTTTCAAAAATTAGTATGTCCTAAATGCGGAAGAATAATGAAGTGTAAAGGTTCAGGTGGTAAAAAGAAAAAATATATTTATTATAATTGTGAGTTTTGTCATTTCAATTTAAGAGAAGATTATGTGGAAGAATACATGATAAAAGCAATATATGAGTTTTTAGAGTTTGAACAAATGTGTAATAGTTTCTTTTTACCAATACTTGCAGATAAAAAAGATAAGAATACTGACCTTAATTTAGATAAAGAAATTGAGGGATACATCAAACAAAAAGAAAGAATTAAAAAAGCATATCTAACTGGTATAGTTGAATTCAAAGATTTTGAAGAGGATCTAAAAAAGATAAATGAAAAATTAGAAATATTAAATAATAAAAAACAAGAGTTAAATGAATTAGATGTTCATACTTTTACAATAGAAAAAGTTATGGCTCGTAGAGATATAGAAAAAATATCTATTGATAATGGTTATAAAGAAAAAGAGTTTTATAAATTTGAATGGGATATAAAAACGAAAGAGGAAAAACAACAATTTATATCAAAATATATAGATAATATTGTGATTGATAAAACTGATACAGGTAGTTTAAATATTAAGCAAATAAACTTTAGAAGTAGTTTTATTGATAAAGCAGTTAAATTAACACAAGTTGGTGCTTATGATTATAAATTACCATTTGAAGTTAATCATAAACAAGAAATGGTTTTAGTATCTTCTCCAATGAAAAGAAAACAAGTAAATAAATATTTGGGTTATTTAAGAGAATATTTTGATATTGAATATCGTGAAGATAAGGGAGATAGAACTGAAAATGGTATGACAATATTCGATTCTGCAATACCAGATAATTATGAATTGTTGAAAGTGATACCTATAATAGATTTAAATTTATTTAAAGGTAAAGATATAACATTTGGATTATTATTTAGACCTACTATTAAAGAGATAATTAATGAAAAATAAGTAAGTAAATAATAAGCAGGATAAAGAGAATGATAGCACTGCCCTAATTTATTCTATATAAATATAGGAATAGTTGTGCTATCATTTCTTATTTTGCACTTGCAAAATTAAGTTAAAAATATGGAAGAATTCTACCATACTTTTTATTTAAATCAATTAATTAAATGGTTTGCGAAGTTTTATTTTACTTCCAACTGTTGGATATATACTAGATATGTTGGATGAATCTTGGATGTTTAAATTTAGTTTCAAAATATGTTGAAATTATGGTATAATTAAATATAGGAGATGATATACTATGTTAGTAATTTTTGAAGGATTAGATAATTGTGGTAAAACGACGTTAGTCCAAATGATAAAAGAATATTATATGAAATTAGATATTCCAGTAGAAATTTCAAAAGAGTTTGAAACAAATATTGGTAAGGAATTAAAACAAATGGCAAAAGCAGGAACATTAGATCCAATTTTGAAGGCTTATTTATTTGCAACTGATAGATATATAAGAATGAAAAATATTACTAATGACGATTTTAAAGAAAAAATAATGTTGTTTGATAGATATGTGCCTTCAGCCTTAGCTTATCGCATGGCTGAGGGTGTAGATAAGAATTGGGTGGCCAACATCAATTCAATTTTTCCAAAGGCTGATCTTGGATTTTTTATTGATATCACACCAGAGGAATCTATTAGGAGAAATACTGATACAAAATTTAATATTAAAGCGTCTGCTGAACACTTAGCAAAAGTTAGAAATGCATATTTGTCTATTATAAATGAGAATAACCTAATACATGTTAATGGAATGCAACCTATTTAGTATATATTTGATGAAGTAATTAGCAATATTGAGGAGTACAGAAAAAGATATGGAAAAAGAATTTAATGATTTAATAGAAAATATTAAAAAATGTGAAATTTGTAAAGATAAGTTTGGATTTCAACCACATCCTATCTTTTTAGGAAATATCAATTCAAAGATAGTTCAAATAAGTCAGGCTCCATCTGCTACCGTTCATGAAACATTAAAACCATTTACAGATCAAAGTGGGAAGAAACTAAAATATGAGTGGTATATGATAGATGATGACACGTTTTATAATCCAAACAATTTTTATATTGCAGCTCTAGCTCATTGCTATCCAGGAAAAGATAAAAATGGAAATGATAAAATACCGCCAAAGATTTGTTATGAAACTTGGATAAGAAAAGAACTAGAATATATTAATAACAAAATTTATATAATAATTGGTGCAAAATCAGCAAAAGTGTTTTTTCCAAAAGAAAATTTTAATGAATTAATTTTTAAAGATAATTACATAAATGGAAAACCAGCTATAGTACTACCACATCCTTCTCCGCTTAATATAAAATGGTTCAAGGATCACCCAAATTTTATGAATAAAAGAATACTAGAAATTAGAAAAATAATAAATGATGTATTGGAGGAAGAATAAATGATAGATTTAAAACAATTACAAAAAGATATTTATAAAAATAAATTGAATAAGGGATTTAATGTAACAGATATTAATAAAGAATTTTGCTTAACCTATGGTGAAATGGCAGAAGCATATGAAGCTTGGAGAAAAAAACAAACAGACGTAGGAGAGGAAATTGCAGATGTAGTAATATATTTGCTTGGATTATCAGAGATTTTAAATGTAGATTTAGAAAACGAAATTTTAAAAAAAGTAAATAAAAATAAACATAGGCAATATAAAATTATTGATGGAGTAAATACAAGAGTTAAAGAATATGGCGAAGAATAAATCTTAAACTTGTTGATAAAAATATAATTATAACGTTATTAAAATAAACAAATATGTTATACTATTAATAGATTGATTTAATCGATTACTTGTTTCTACTTTTTCGCAAATGACCCATGTCATTGCTCCAAATTGATAAGAAACTCGAACACTTTGATTCGAGAGTAATAAATGCTAACTAGAAATGATATGAACCCCGTTTCTTGGACATGGAAACGATGTTTTTATATGTCAAAATAGTTAGTTTTTTTGTTATTTAAGAAAGGATAAGTGATGAGTTATTACAATAGAAACTAAAGAACTTGTAATAAGTGAGGAATTAAAAAGAAAGGTAGAAATGATTTGTAGATTTGCTTATGTGGAATACTCTATTACAAATGGAAATGTTAAAAGTATTAAGAATACTAATATTGCTTATGTAAAACCTCATATAGTAATAATAAATAATATTAATTATCTATTATTTGATAACTCCGATTATATTTTTATAAATGATTATGATAAAAAAATAGAATTTAAAGATTTTGAAAATTATATAAAATTACGCTAATATATAATATTTTTAAATTTTAGACTTTACTTTTTGTTTTTAAAGTGCCAAACATATGAAAGGAGATATAAATGAACGAAGAAAAAAAGATTGCAGGTATTTATAAAAGAGTATCTACATTAGACCAAAAACGAGAAGGATTTAGTTTACCAGAACAAGAAGAAAAATTAAGAGAGTTTTGTAAGTTTAAAGGTTATCAAATTTACAAAGTATATGAGGATGCAGGAATAAGTGCTAAAAATGATAAAAGACCAGCATATCAAAAGATGATACAAGATGTAAAAAAAATAGATTTAAACAAAAAAAGATGATTAAAACAGGTATTTTTAATACTAATTTTTAGATACCTGGAGTCTGTAAATAAATCTGTGTAAATAAAAATCTTTCCATGATATAATAAAATAAAGAAATGGAAGGATTTTTATTATGAAAGAAAATAATCAAGGAAAAGAAATATTAAAATTAATACAAGATAATTATTATATTATTGATTACGAAATTGATATTGATAATGCTGAGAAAATTGCAAGAGATCATTGGAGTATAGAATGTGGATTGTACTGGAAGTTAGATGTAATATTTGATGAAGATCATTCTAGAAATAACATTGGCAATTCTATAAACAACTTATCTATATTAAGAAAAGTAGTATTTAATCTTGTAAATTTAGATAATAGTTTTGGAAAAATTACAATGACTAAAAAATTAACAAGATATAAAATGAATTTAAAAATTATTGAAAATCTAATATTTAATGTAATTCCTAGTATATTATAAAAAGGTGATATATTTTTAAGCGATTGCCATAAAAAAATTGACATAATCAAAGATTTAATATAAAATAATTATATAAGAGAAAATTACTAAAAAGCAAATAATGAATGGAGGTTAAATATGAGCAAAGATTTAACAATTATTATTCCAACATATAATGATACTTATGATAAAGTAAAATGTTCTTTAGATTCAATAGCAATGCAATGTGAGTATGATTTATCTGCCATAGAGGTAATCATTGTTGATGATTGTTCAAATAAAAATAAAGTTGATTGGAATAAAGTATTAGAAATGTATCCATCATTAAACATTAGATATACAAAGCTTCTGGAAAATAAAGGGCCTGGAGTTGCTAGACAAGTTGCTTTAGATATGGCATCTGGAGACTTTGTATTTTTCTTAGATTGTGGAGATTGTTTATTTGATAATTCAGTTTTAAATACATTTGATAAATACAAAGATTTAGATGGCGATATTATTGCAACAAAAATGTATGATACTGATAGTGGAAATAAAAGGAGAAGCTTTTTATTTAACAATGCATATGTTTTTGGAATCTTTATTAAAAAGCAATTTTTAGATGCTAATAATATAAGATATAGTGAAGTTTTAAGATGGGAAGAAGATGCATATTTTGAAGAACTTCTACGATACTACTCACCTAAGGTAGTTTATACTCATATTGTTGGATACACATATAATAATGACCAAGATTCTATTACCAGACAAAACGATCATGAATATCAAAATAATTTTGGTGGATTTAGTGCGATGGTTGTTAAAAGTATGTTGCTTTGTGATTTTTATAATTCTCAAAATGATTATGAATCATTAATATCTGCAACTATACAAATATTATCACTTTGTTATGCAAGATTTTATTCAAATATTTATCAAGAGAATAATATTTCTGAAAGACAAAGTAATATATTATATTTATTAAAAATTTTATTAGAAAAATATTCATTAAAAACAGATTCGGAAGATTTTAGAAAATTATTTGTTAAAGATTTATTTAGAAGAAATACAATATATAAATATTATGGCACATCTGAAGTACCATATGATAAAATAGATGAATTTTTAGCATTTATTCGAGATTTTGAAAACTTGAATGGAGATTATCATATCGAAGGAACAAATATAACTGTCGAAGAACTATTATCTAAAGGAAACACTTATAGCAGTGGAATAAAAAAGCATTGAAATTTAATAAGAATTCATATATAATATTTTTAGAAAGAGAGCGTTATGGTTCGTAAGCTGTTGCTTAACCGCTCCAGAAGCAAAAATCGTCGCACCAAAGCGATGTTAATGATTAAATTAATCAGAAATGATTGATTTTTTTGTCGTTTAAGAAAGGTGTTGATGATATTATGATAAAAATAATCAAACAAGAAATTAAAATAAATCATGAACTTAAAAGTAAAGTTGAATGGGCTTGTAGGCTTAATAATACTAAACCTATTTTCATTAATGGTAGTTTATTAAAACTAGAACCTACCAATATAGGCTATATAGAGCCTCATAGAGCAATTATTAATAATAAGACATATCTTTTATTCAAAGGGCACGAATTTGTTTACTACAGAGATTTAAATGCCAAAATAAAACTATCTGATTTAAAAGATTTTATTAAAAAATTAAAATAATGACGAAATCTGTGTTATAATGGTTATAGAAAATATTAAACCTATTGGGTGAAGTAGTATTTATAACCTAAATATTGCTTCGCCCTTTTTTGTTAAGGAGGGTAAGAATGTGTGAAGAAGAAATAAAAAATGCTGGTATTTACATTAGGGTTAGTACTGACGATCAAGCTCGTGCAGGTTTTAGTTTGCCAGAGCAAAAAGAAAAACTACTTAGTTTATGTGAATTTAAAGGATATAATGTTTTTAAAGTTTATGAAGATGCTGGAATAAGTGCAAAAGATATGGAACATAGACCTAAGTTTCAAGAAATGCTTAATGATGTTAAAACAGGTAAAATAAATTATATAGTTGCTTATAAGTTAGATAGAGTCACTCGTTCCGTTCGTGACCTAGAAGAACTAATTAATATCCTAGAAAAATATAATTGTTATCTTGTATGTGATAGAGATGATGTTAACACTAGCACTGCTAATGGAAGATTCTTTGTAAGAATGTTAACGGTTCTTTCACAACTAGAAATAGAAATCGTATCAGAAAGAACAAAGTTTGGACTTAATGGTGCTATAAAATCAGGACATTTACCTGGTGTTGTTCCACTTGGATATAAAAAAGATGGTAGTAAAAAGACTATCATAGATGAAACAACTAGACATATTATTGAAAGAATATTTAATCTTTATTTAGAGGGAAATAGTTATCAACAAATATCCAATATTTTCAATAAAGAAAAAGTATTAAGTAAATCTTGGTATGATACTGATATAGAAAAAATTATAAATAATAGAATCTACATGGGCGACTATGAACAATACAAAAGAATAGCTAAAAAAATTGGTCGTGATACTGTTATTTATATGAATGTTGTAGAACCTATAATTACTCGTGCTATGTGGGAAGAATGCCAAACACAAAAACTAGCTAATCAAAGAACTTATACAAGAACAAGAACTTATTTATTCTTTCAAAAATTAGTATGTCCTAAATGCGGAAGAATAATGAAGTGTAAAGGTTCAGGTGGTAAAAAGAAAAAATATATTTATTATAATTGTGAGTTTTGTCATTTCAATTTAAGAGAAGATTATGTGGAAGAATACATGATAAAAGCAATATATGAGTTTTTAGAGTTTGAACAAATGTGTAATAGTTTCTTTTTACCAATACTTGCAGATAAAAAAGATAAGAATACTGACCTTAATTTAGATAAAGAAATTGAGGGATACATCAAACAAAAAGAAAGAATTAAAAAAGCATATCTAACTGGTATAGTTGAATTCAAAGATTTTGAAGAGGATCTAAAAAAGATAAATGAAAAATTAGAAATATTAAATAATAAAAAACAAGAGTTAAATGAATTAGATGTTCATACTTTTACAATAGAAAAAGTTATGGCTCGTAGAGATATAGAAAAAATATCTATTGATAATGGTTATAAAGAAAAAGAGTTTTATAAATTTGAATGGGATATAAAAACGAAAGAGGAAAAACAACAATTTATATCAAAATATATAGATAATATTGTGATTGATAAAACTGATACAGGTAGTTTAAATATTAAGCAAATAAACTTTAGAAGTAGTTTTATTGATAAAGCAGTTAAATTAACACAAGTTGGTGCTTATGATTATAAATTACCATTTGAAGTTAATCATAAACAAGAAATGGTTTTAGTATCTTCTCCAATGAAAAGAAAACAAGTAAATAAATATTTGGGTTATTTAAGAGAATATTTTGATATTGAATATCGTGAAGATAAGGGAGATAGAACTGAAAATGGTATGACAATATTCGATTCTGCAATACCAGATAATTATGAATTGTTGAAAGTGATACCTATAATAGATTTAAATTTATTTAAAGGTAAAGATATAACATTTGGATTATTATTTAGACCTACTATTAAAGAGATAATTAATGAAAAATAAGTAAGTAAATAATAAGCAGGATAAAGAGAATGATAGCACTGCCCTAATTTATTCTATATAAATATAGGAATAGTTGTGCTATCATTTCTTATTTTGCACTTGCAAAATTGGGTTAAAAATATGGAAGAATTCTACCATACTTCTTTTTAAAAGCTTATAAATAAAGGAAATTTTCAGTAAGATAAAAAAGCCATAACTTGGATGTGATACCAAAATTATGACCAACACTTGGATGTTAATAATTAATATTAAGTTCTTCTAATATTTCCTTATATTTTTCTGTAGGAAATAGAATTGGTAATATTTCTTCTACAACTTGTTTATTATTTATGATTTTTTTCCACGAATTTTTTGAAACATTTTCTTTTAATTCTTTTTTTGTTTCTTCCCAATTTTCTTCAAAATTTAATTCAATTTTATTATCTTCAGATAATTTCCATTTAAATAAATATTCAGTCATTTCATCCCAAATTGCAACTTTATCAAGATATGATGTAAACTCATCACCATAGAACAAATGTAATTTGACTTTATCTTCATGAAATTGTTGCATTTGATTAGAATAGTATCTTTTGTTTTTCACTAAAGTTTGATCAACGAACCACATACCAGCTTCTATTTCTTTATTTGGATATGTTTCTTTTAAATATTCAACTTTTTTTATAAAATTTTCAAACTGTCCTCTCTTTTTAGTCGAATCATGATCATCCCTCATTTTTTGTTCAATCATAAAGATTTTATTTTTATATTCAAATAATTGATCAAATAAAATCGTTTCACCTTTATAAGAGGCTCTCTTTGGTAAATTCTTGTAATACTTACCCAAATATACAGTAATAATATTTTCAACAAAATCTCCAAAACTAATTTCGTGTGATTGAGTTATATTTTGTATCAATTTTAGTTCTGGTGTAGTTGGTCTAAATATTCCAATATACCTATCAGGATTGCTTGCAACTTTATTAATTAAATCTGCCTTTGCATTTTTATATACCGTCTTTTTTAACTCATCTACAAATTCATTATAATCTAAAATATTAACCATGTTTTACCTCCATATTATTATATCTATATCTTAATTCATCAATTGAAATAAGTTCATTTTCTTTTACATAAAAATAGTCCCACCCATTATTATTTGTTCTATTTAGATATTTTGCAGACATTTTATGTATAGATAATACTTCGTCATTATCATAGACATTTCCATCAATATTTACTTTACATATTTCAATTCCATCTTTATTATATAAAGATTGATTTTCTTTTACTATTCCAGATTCAACAAGTTTTTTCATAGGAACCTTGGGTGGCTTTACTTCAAGTTTTAAATTAGTAATGTCATCGTTTATTGGAACTATTTTATTAATTCGTTCTTCTGCAGCTTTATTATAGCTATGCTCTCTTTCAATACCAATATAATTTCTTCCTAATAATTTAGCAATAGCACCAGTTGTTCCTGTACCAAAAAATGGATCTAGCACAATGTCATTTGGCTTAGAAGTAGATAATATAACTTTATACAAAAGTTTTTCTGGTTTTTGAGTTGAATGTATCTTTTTACCATCTTCACCCTTAAGTCTTTCATTTCCAATACATATTCCGATATCCCATACACTTTTATCTTGCTTTTCATTATTTAAATACTTCATAGTTTTATAATTAAATGTATATTTGGATTTTTTAGATTTTGTACACCATATTAAGGTTTCGTGAGAATTTTGAAATCTAGTACCAGCAAAATTTGGAGCTGCGTTGGGTTTAGACCATATAATATCATTTAAAATCCAATAATCTAAATTTTGCATTATATAACCAAGTCTATATATATTTTGAAATGAACCAATTACCCATATAGCCCCATCCTTTTTTAATACTCTTTTACATTCCTTTAGCCACTCAAAGCAAAATTTATCGTACTCATTATAACTTGAAAATTTATCCCATTCGTCTTCTACACCTTGAAACTTTGTTCCATCAGTTCTATGTAGTTCGCCTTCTGTTTGCATAAAATAAGGTGGATCAGCAAATATTAAATCGACACTCTCATCAGGTATTTTTTTAAGATTTTCAATCGTATCTCCCTCAATTATTGTATTTTTAATTAAATTTATATCAAAATAATTTCCATTATTTACTTTCATTTTTCTTACCTCCAACTACGACAATATAATTATAACACTCATTTTCAAAAAATACTAGGTATCAAGCAAAAAAATATTTATTTTTTTCAATATAAATGATATAATATCAATTAGGAGGGAACATTATATGAAAAAAATATTTTTAGACGCATTTGTAAAAAAAGACGATTTTAATGCTGAATTTAATGACGGAACTAGGTCTCAATCCATGAAAACAACAATTTCAATAACCGAATTAGAAAGTAATTCGTTCTTCTTAAATGCATTAAGAAAACCAGACTTTCAAAGAGAAACTAATGATTGGGATAGTGATAAAGTAGTGGAATTTCTAGATAGTCTAGTAAGCAACGAACTGATTCCTAGTATTATTTTGTGGAAAAATGAAAACAATTTGATTTTTTTAATTGACGGAGCACATAGAGTTAGTGCTGTTTGTGCTTGGATAAATGATGATTATGGTGATGGAGAAATATCACGAAAATATTATGATGGTTATATTCCAACTGAACAAGTAAAAATAGCACAAGAATTAAGAGAAAAAGTTAATTGTATCATTGGTCCATATTCAGAATATAAAAACAAAACAATTGCAAAAAGAGGGCCTGAATTTGAAAAAAAATTAAATAATTTAGGCAGTATAGGTATATCCATTCAATGGGTATTTGGCGATTCTAGAAAAGCGGAAGAGTCCTTTGTAAAAATTAATCAAAAGTCTACTCCAATAGGAGAAAGAGAATTAGAGATTATAACAAATAGAGATATGGCATATGCTGCTTGCACTAGGCTTATATTAAGGGCAGCAAAAGGACATGATTACATATCTCAAATAACTGATGAAATAAGTAAAAGAGAAATTGTATCTTTAGCTAGCGTAGTACATACTTTGATGTTTGGAAATAAGTATGTTGATTATACTGACTTAGATAACTTACCAATTGCAGGTATGCTGTCAAGCAGTCATAATCTTGATATTATTGCCCAAACTGTAATTATTTGCAACAAAGGAAATAAAGAGTTATTACAAGCAAAAATAGAAACCAAAACACTAAAAAAAATATTAAATAATTGTAAAAAAGTATTATCATATATTTTTTCTAAGGAACAATATTCTCTTGGATTGCATCCTTATATTTATTTTTACAATGATATTGGTGGTCATAAAATTGGAAACTATTATGGAATATTACAACTAATTGTAGATATTAAAGATAATCCTATTGAATTAAATAAGTTTATCAAAAATAGAAGTAGACTTGAAAATATTATTATTAAATATAGTTTTGTTTTTCAACAACTACAAAGAAAATGGAGACAGAGTAAAAGAGCATATAAAGAATTGTCCAACTTTTATCATGATTTAATTCAGGAAATAGATCAAAACGAAGATGATATAGATGTTATTAACAAAATTTCTACAAAATATGACTTTCTTGATTTTAGAATCATAGATAATGAGGTTGTTATAAAAAATGCAAATTTTTCTCAAGGTAAAAAAAGACAAATTAAAATTCAAAATTTAGCAAATAAGTTACTTAAATGCCCTATTTGTGACGGATTTTTATCTCCAAATTCTTCTTCAATTGACCATATAATTAGAAAAGAAGATGGTGGAACAAATTCAATAAAAAATGGTCAAATGACACATTTGTATTGTAATACTACATATAAGGAAACAAAAAATTTAGAAAAAAAATTACAAGAAGCTATTTAAATTATATGTAAAGTGTCACAGTGTGATGATTTCATCACGGTATGATAAAAATGTCCATCAAGGGGTGATGATTTTGTCACACATAATATAATAATATAAAGATTTAATATAAAAGAATATAAATATATTTAAATTAGTATAAATACTTATATTAAAGTATAGAATATATGTTATACTATTAATAGATTGATTTAATCAATTACTTGTTTCTACTTTTTCGCAAATGACCCATGTCATTGCTCCATTTGAAATCAACTTACGGATTTAAAAGTTCGTAAGTTTTTATTTTTATATAAAACTTTAAAAGTTCTCTTATCACAGAAAGGAGGACTTTTTTCATGCTTGAATTTGAAGTAATTGAAAACCTAAAATCTATTAATGATTTAATAGGCATCTTAAAAGACTTTAAATATAAGATTAAATTAGGACAAATTAAAATTATCTTGCACACCAACTTAAAAGTAATAACACCTACTGAATATCAAATTACATATTCTACTACTCTTACAATACTTGAATACAAAGTTAATGAATAATTACAAGAATATGGCAGAAGAAATTGTCTTAAATGAATATGTTTTTGTATAAATAATCTTCAAAAAAAAGGAAAAAAATTATCAAAGTAATTTAATCCTCTTTTTATATTTTTTAGAGTGCGAAAGTAAAAGTCATATATAGCCAGTACTGAATTTATACTCCCACATAAATTCTACTATGGGAATTCCCATACCCTTTTATTTTTTGAGATAAAATGTATTATTAATTATTCAACTTCCATTTTGGTGGATAAATATATTCTATTATTTCTTTCTTAGGTACATAATGTTTTTTAATCTTAATTCTATTAGATTTTAAATCAGGTAATGCTTGTCTACAATATTTATCCAATTCACAAAATATATTTTGAAAATCTATTAATTGTAATGGTCTATTACCAATTCTTTTAAATTCTAAACCTAATCTTTTAAATTCTTCTTCTTGATGCTTATACATATATCTAATAATATCTTCATTACTCATTTTACCCTTATCAATAAAACACTTTTTAATTCCACGAAGTGAGCCAGGTCCTGCAACTGTAAATTCATCTTCTCTCCAATTTACCACTTCACTATAATTAATGTCAGTTACTAATTGATAAGCCATAAAGTTTCCAATTAATGGATAACTTTTTATAATATTAAATGCTTCTTCCATAGTCTTACATTTAACTATTTTTTCTTGTATTTTGTCTTCATTGAACATTTTATTAAGTAGTGCTAAATGATTATCATGTTTTCTATCATATCCAAATGCCTTATTAGCGCAACTTATATAAGCATCGTTATATATTTTAATACCACTAGATATAGCGTTTTCTAACGCACTAGAATACTCTTTTATATTAAACGTTTCTAAAGTAATATCTATAAAATTATTTAATAATAATTCCCAAGTAGATTCTTTATTGAATAATTTAAATAATAATATTCTGAATAACATATCTTCATCGGAATACTTTTTCCCATTATAAATAACATTTTTTAATAAATATTGGCTAACTCTATCATTAACTCTATAACTATTACAAAACTTATATTCTTGTAATATTTTATCTTCAGTCCACGGAGCAGATTCTCCATTTATTTTTTTCCAAAATATGTTTTGTCGCTCACAAGCAAAATACCAATATAAATCATATACTTCTTGTCTTTTCTTCATATATCTACCTCATACATTTTGGATCTCTTGAGTTAATACATCTTTTTAAAGTTAATACCTTATCATCACTTTCAGTATAATTAGCAATTATCTTTTGTCCTATACAACCACTTTTACATATAGAGTATTGCTCACAAGAAGAACAAGAGTTATCAGCATTAAATTTTCTAATATTGCTAAAATACTCTGAATTATACATTTCCATTAATGAGTTTTCTTTTATATTTCCACTAACACCTAATTTAGTAAAATATTTAATTGAATCACATGGATATGCTATTCCATCAAAACCAATTATCATTATTTCATCAGCTATAATACAAGGTGTATTTTCAATACCAAGTATATTCCAAGGAGTACCTAATCTAATTTTATCTTTATCATTTGAATTTAAATAAAGATTTTTAATTGCTAATAATTCTTCTTTTGATAAGTCCATATCAGTAGTCCCTTTACCATGTGGAACAAACCTTAATAAACTAACTCTATCAAAATAACATCTACTTTTAAATGTTTCAACGGTCTCATTTACAACTTGTTCTAATCTAGAAAAAGAATCTTTTGAAACAGTATAATGAAATCCTAATCTTGCATTATTGTTTTCAAATACTTTATTAAAGAATTCAGCTTTATCATAAACTGAAATATCTTCTTCATCAGATAGTGAATCAGCAAGTGAATAAACTATTTTATTTAAGTTTAAATCAATTAATTGTCTATATTTATTTAAAGTTTCATCGGTTCTATATGCAAATGTATAAATAATTGATTTCATTCCTAATTTTGAAGTTAATTCTACTAGTTCTGGTAGTCTATCATACATTAAAGGCTCTCCACCAGTAAAAACAATAGTATCAGCACCCATTAACTTTGCTTCTTTAATTATTCTAGATACATCTTCAAAATCTAAAATCTTTAAATTACAAATACTACTAGTAGCATTACTAGAACAATGTTTACAATTTCTGGAACATTTATTAGTTAATTCAATTTTTACTTCTTTAAGCATACTATCATCTCCTGAATGAATTTCTAAATATATTATACCATTTATTTACTCAAATTTCTTTGAATTTATTTAATATTTTAGAAAAATATGTTATTATTATTTTAGTGATTAGCTGTTTATCAACTTTTACTATTAGGAGTTTTGAATAACCTTTGTTATCGCTCCATAAGATAAAATCGTCGCAGTAATGTGACGTTAATGATTAAATCAATCTGAAAAGATTGGTTTTTTTGTGCATTATTACAAAGAAAGGTGTGATGTGTTATGATTAAAATAATTAAAAAGAAAATCAATATGAGTGATGAACTCAAAACCGACAAATTAATTTACCGAATTCCTACATTTTATTTTACCATTTACACCGAAGTTAAAGAAGAACTAAAACCTAAAAAAGAAGAATATATTACTAAAAATATTGCTAAGGCACTAGAAAAAAATATTGAATGCTTAATGAAAGTAAAAAATAAATTTCACTATCTTGGTTACTTTGAAGATGAACGAGCAATTGGTGCTAAAATCGAATATTTAAAATTTCAAAATACCATACTAAAAAAATATATACCTAATATTGAAAATGAGAAAGACAATGCCAACTAAACATTGTCTTTCTTAATAAGCTTTTTAGTAACTATTTCTTCGTAAGGTACGAATTGAAAATCAAAATATGTATAATATCCACCTTTTGGACAATTTAAATACTCTGTAATTTGATTGGCTGCAGTTTCCGATATCTGATTTATTCTAACAACTCCATCATCAGTTTGAACCAATGGTACAACATATCGTGTTTTAGCTTTTATATTAACACAATATTTTTCATCAGCAGGTATTGCACTTCTATAAACAGTATCAGCATCTTGGAATAACTTAAAACTATCTGATAAGTATTTATCTTCACAAGTTAAGATTTTATCAATTACGTCTTGTTCTGAAAGTGTATATAAATCTTCTATTGTTAAATAACCAGCATTGTTCATTGACTTACACATATCTGCTAAAAATTGCATTACAGTTCTATCTTTATCGCTTACCCATTCAGGCCATAATTTTGAAATTGTGTCTATATATTCTTCACAAACTTCTTTATCTTTAAAAGCAAGTTCTTGTATGCCATCTTCGTTTGTAGTTACTACAATATTGTTATACATTTTTCTAATTTTATCTAATTCCCAAACTCTGAAAAAAGTTAAGCCACTTGCAAATGTGTATTCAAATCTATCAGCAGATAATTTTGGAGTATCATTATCCGCAATAGGATAAATTTTATAGTCATCCACTTCTTCTAATTTTATACCATCTCTTTTTAACAAACTCATTATTTTTGAAGAATTATTAATAATGTCAGATGTTTTTTCTTCAGTGGATTCTTGAGTTTCTGAATCACCATTCATAAAGTCTATACAATGTTTAAATACAGGTGTAGCAATGTCGTGGAATAGACCTGCTAATGTTTGTTTCTTGTCGTGTGTAAAGTGCCAAATAATTAAGGCAACACCAACACTATGATCTAAATTAGAATACCAATATCTAATATTAAAGCATTTAGAATAATCTGTACCGCAACTTATACTTATTTTACTTATTCTTTCCATTTCAGGAGTATCAATATACTCTAATAACCATTCTGGAAATTCTGGTGATAGAATACTAAAATATTCTTTTACTTCATCATTTAAACTATCATAATATTTATTCATTAGAATCACTACCTTTCTTATTTACAACATACATCAAAAAAATCTTTACCAAATTCAGTTTTCTTTATCATACCTTTTGATATATCTAGATTATCCAAAAATTCTGATTTATATTTCATTATTTGACTACCATTTTTTATTGGAAAATATATATTTTCATCAACATAAAACTCATCATCTATAATCTCAATCAATTTTAATCTTTCTAAATTATTTAAACTTTTTATAACTTTATTTTCAGAAGTATTAATATAGAAATCTCCTGTTAGTAAATAATCTAATATAGGAACTGTTCCATTTTCTTTCTTTAATTTCAAGCCACAAAGGGGAATTATATTTTTACCATATATTCTAGTAAAAATCTTTACGTCAGTAGAATCCATTTGTTTTATAACATCAGAAAAACTTGGATGAACATTTTCCTTTTTTGTTATATCCATATCAGAAGCCATTAAATTTAAATATAATTGTCTTATATCTTCTTTTTTCCAATTATAACTAATAGCTTGTGCAGATGGAATAAATATACTTGGATCAGCATCAACTATATTTTCTGCGTTTTTGCTTTTCAATTTTCTTTGCAATTCTTGTTCAAATTCTTTAACCATAAACTCTCTATTAATACACCACATTTCAACTTTTGCTAATGCATTTTTTACAACTCTAGGAACTAATGATAAAGTTTTTCCTGTTTCAACCATTGCAGGTTTAACTCCATCTTGGTATATTTCTTTTTTTGTATCTTCAGGTATCATATTCACAATTTCTTTTAATTCATTCATCGACTATTACTCCTTTTCTTGCATTAAAAAAGTATCATAATTAATGATACAGAACTACTATAATAATAACATATTTTGACATTTTTTTAAATAGATATAGGAATTTTTTAGTAAAAGTATTGTAATAAATTTATTATTTGTTATAATTTATTTATCAGAGAGATTTAATCAAATCTTATAGTCTTAATTTCGTAAACGTGTATAGTTAAGTCTCCATTTGAAATCAACTTACGGACTTAAAAGTTCGTAAGTTTTTATTTTTATATAAAACTTTAAAAGTTTTCTTTCCATGCTTGAATTTAAAGTAATTGAAAATTTAAAACCTAATAAAGATTTAACTGATATCTTAAAAAACTTTAAATATACAGTTAAATTAGGACAAATTAAAACTATCTTGCACACCAACTTACAAGTAATAATACCTACTAAATACAAAATTACATATCCTACTACTCTTACAATACTAGAATACAAAGTTAATGAAATATCAAATAAGTCATTTTATATTAAGGAACATAATCAAAAGCATAATTTTTCATCTCTATTTTGAGTTATACTAAATTTTTGATTGTCAAAACAATTAACATATGTAGAGTTTTTAAAGTTATCTTTTGAAATATATCTTTGGCATTTTATTTCAAACTTTATTGGCATTAATTTATCAATACTATATATATTTTCGATAAACATTTCATTGTCTTCACATCTACTTCTTTTTTGAGAATCAGATGTAAAATAATCCGTTTTAAAAAACTTATTTCACTTTCTTTTTGCATCTTCCTCATCATTATTTAAATAAGCATTTTCAATATCACTAATATGTTCATCCAATTTTTGTTTTAAGTTTTTTAATCTTTTTTTGTTTTTTTCATCATTTATCAATTCTTGATTATTAGTAGGATTTTTAACTGAAATATTAAAATTAATCCTATTGAAAATAGATTTTATTACATCTAGCAATAATTTATCTATATCTACATCTAATGTTATATTTGCTAATGCCTCATTTACAAGGATAGTTATTATAAAACCACCACATATATCCCAGTCTTTTCTAGTCTTAGAAAAATACTTTATCAATCGTGTGATTTTTCTTAGTTTGTCATCATACAAATTGTTTTGTTCATGAAACCAATTATTTATACTTCTAGGGTCCCTTTCTGTCCAATTCAAACCACAATGCTCTTAATAATCGTTTGAAACTCTATAATCAGCAAAATCTTTATGATAATTATCTTGGTATTCAATCATTGTATACTTGTTTTTCTTTTTCTAGTGTCAACAAGTCTCATTTCTTCTACTCTTTTAACTATTTTAGGTGGATAATCATAAATAATGTCTAATGGTTTTTTACTACTTTGTACCATAAAATATGTATATAATACCAAACTAACTATAATTTCTAAAAAAAGAATCATTTACATCCTACCTTTCATATGTATATTCATCATTAGTAACATTTCCGTCTCCACTTACTAATACAGTTTCACCACTATATTTAGATTTAACTTTAAGAAGACTTTTAACAAAATCTTTATCTCTTGCAAGTATTTCTCTTACTTCTCTTAAGGCTTGACCATTATAATGAATATCTTCTGCACTTACTCCATATGCTTCTATTCCAAGACTTCTTGCTATAAAAATTGCCCTGTAAAGATGATATTTTTGTGTTACAATTACAACTTTTTTAACACCAAATATTTCTTTTAGTCTATATATACTATCATATGTTGATATTCCAGCATGGTCCATAAATATATCTGAAGAATTAATGTTATTATTTATCGCATACTTTTTCATAACATTTACTTCATCATGTCCTTCACTTACATGGTCTCCACTCATTAATAGTTTTCCACTTACATTATTTTTATAAAGTTCTATTCCTTTGTCTAATCTATCTTTTAACATAGGACTAGGTTCATCATCCCAAATGCCAGCCCCTAGTATTAAAATGCAGTCAACATTTTTTAATTCACTATAATCGTTTTTAATATATTGTTTTGAAGTAAATATAACATCTATATCAATAATAAATACAAAACTAATTAACAAAAATATGGTTGCTATTAATAATTTAATTAACTTTTTCATAATATCACATTTATATTATAACATTTTTTAATAAGTTATATTTATAAATTTTAAGTTATGTGTAAAGAAAAAAGTTATGAATTAACATAAACTTTCTTTATCTATTTTTTTAACTATAAATTTTGTTAAACTATTTAGTCTATCAAATACGTGTACACTTGCAATTGCAAATAATATGTAAAGTAAAATTGTGTTGAATGTAATTTGTGATAAATCAAAGAAACTATACCAGAACATTAAAGCATATACAAATAAACCAATTAGAATAGTTATCATACTTGCTCTTAATACATTAAATGGTTTACACAACCTAAACAAGAATATAAATCCTGTAGTACCTGTCATAATAACTATTAGTGTACTAGCTAAATTTCCATCTATATTAAATGCATTTTTATATAAAGTTATCAATATTACATTGAATACAACAGTTAAAGCCGCAGGTATACTTTTAGATATAACTTTTAACATGAATTTTCCTTTTACTCTTTCGTTATTAGGTTCAAGTGCTAAAATAAATGATGGAATACTTATTGTACAAGTAGTTATTAAACTAAGATGTATTGGTAAATAGAAGTATTCACTTTTCATAAATAAACAAATTATGACTAATATAGAAGTGAATATTGTTTTTATTAGTAATAGACTTGCACTTCTTTCAACATTGTTAATTGTTCTTCTTCCTTCTAATACAACTTTAGGCATACTTTCAAAATTTGAATCCATTAGAATTATTTGACTTACACTTTTGGCAGCATCAGATGCATTTGCTACAGTTATTGAACAGTCTGCTTGTTTTAAGGCTAAGCAGTCATTAACACCATCCCCAGTCATTGCAACTACATGTTTATTCTTTTGTAAAGAGAGAATTATCTCTTTCTTTTGTTCTGGTTTTACTCTTCCAAATACATTGTATTTTTCTACGTATTCATCAATATTACTTTCATTTAAATTAGAAGCATCTATTCCTACAACATTTGCTAATCCTGCTTTTTTTGCAATGCTTTCAACTGTTTTATAGTTGTCTCCACTTATTATTTTAACTTCCACACCTTGGTCCATAAAGTATTTTAGTGTACTTGGAGCAGAGGTTCTTACTTTATCTTCAAGCAAAATAAAACCTAAAACTTTTATATTATGTGGACTCACTTCAATATCACTATAACTTTTTGCTAGTAATAGTACTCTTTTATCTGAGTATTCATTTAAATATTTTTCTATTATATTAATATTATTACCAAGTATATATTCACTAGCACCTATATAATATGTACCTTTTTCATAAAATGTAACTGCACTATATTTTCTAGTTGATGAAAATTCTAAAGTGTTTTTAACTGTCCAAGTTCCTTTTAAAGGATATTTTTCCTTTATTGCTTCCATTGTTTGATTAGTATCATTAAATGCATATACTATATTACTTAGTGCTTCATTTATTTCACTATCTAAAGTATCTTTAAATGGTTTGATGCTACTTACTTCCATAATACCTTCTGTAATAGTACCTGTTTTATCTAAGCAAATAGTGTCAACTCTTGCAAGTGTTTCTATACAATATAGTTGTTGAACTAATACTTTTTGTTTGCCTAGTCTAATTACACTAACAGCCATTACTGAACTAGTAAGTAAAAGTAATCCATCTGGTATCATTCCTATTAAAGCACCTACTGTGTTAAATACTGATGTAGTAAAGTTTCCTGTTATTTTAAATTGATTATACATAAGAATAATTCCAACTGGTACTATAACTATACTAAGTACTTTAAGTATTTTTTCAAATGAAGACATAATTATTGAATTAACTTTTTTATTATATTTGGCTTCTATACTTATTTTAGAAATATAATTATCTTTTCCAATATGGTCAACTTTAGCATAGCATAAACCACTTACTATAAAACTTCCACTAAGTAAGGTATCACCTTCAGTTTTAACAACAGGTTCGACTTCTCCAGTAATAAATGATTCATTAACTTCTACAGTTCCTTTTTTTATAATACTATCACATACTACTTGACTTCCTAAAGCTAAAACTGTTATATCATCAAGTACTACACTATTAATATCTATTTCTATTGGTGTACTATTTCTTACAACTTTAACTTTAGATGATGCTAATACTGTTAATTTATCTACAACTTTTTTTGACATCATTTCTTGTATAGTACTAATAATTGTATTAAATATTAATACCCCCATAAATGTGGAGTTTTTAAGTGCTTCAAATAATTGTAATCCAATAATACCAGCAATAATCATTAATATACAAAGGATACTATTAACTATGTTAAAATAAGTAAATATGTTATCTTTTAATATTTGTTTAGTAGTTTTAGTAGTGGGTTCACAATTAAAGTTAACTAAATTTTCTTCTATTCTTTTATTAACTTGTTCGCTATTTAATCCTTCATTATAATTAGGTTCATATCTCATACTTCTTCACCCTTTATTCTACATATATTTTACCAAATTTTAATCAAAAATAAAAGAGTATTTCTACTCTCCATTTTGTACTTCAAATTTTATAAAATCTTCCCCTTTGTATGTAAGTATACCTTTTTCACCTACATTATGTTTGTTGTAGACTTTTTTACTTACATCAAATGGTATATTGTCTCCATTTATATCAAATCTGAGTACGTTTTCTATTCTACTTCTTCCACCAGAAACTACTCTTTCGTACCTTTTAAATAATATTTTAGTTTTAATTGTTTTTATTTTAGCTTTTTCTTCTTCTATTTCCTGTTTAACTATATATCCAAAAAGTGCAAAAACTATAATTCCCAATATAATAATAGTAAAAACCATAACTAGACCTCCAAATTTATTTTAACATATTGATTAGTAATTATCTTTTTTATGTCTGAAGTGTATGATATTTTGCCTAATCTGGTATATTTGGATGAGTTACCATGTTTTTTAATAATTAAATACTATTTGATTATCGCTATTACTTTCTACTACTTTTTTTACTGGAGAAGATACTCCTTTACCTGTGTTAGGCTTGAATGTTGAAGTATATACAAAGTCAACTAAGTAAGAAGTTATTAATATAATACATATTATTTTTGTTACTTTGGGTGTTAACTTTTTAAATAAGTTATCAAGTAGGGGCGCTAATAAATAGGTAAATACCATGCCACCTAATCCAAACAATATTAATCCTTCTAAGCATACCCTTCCTTTTATGTTTAAGAAGTATCCATTATAATTCCAGTATCTTAAATGTTTAAATGTTTCTAAATACCATGCTGTTGAATACTCGATTATTCCACATGTTAAGAATGACATGAAAAATAATTTCCATGGTTTTTTTCTAAAACTTTTTAATAGAATTAGAATTGTTAAACCTCCCCAACCATAAATAGGTAACCATGGTCCATGCATAGTACCACGATTAACAAATACTCCATTATTTACTAAGTGTAATATTACTTCCCACATCCATCCAATAATACTAAATGTGAAAAATAAGAGTATGTATGAAGTTAAGGAGTAATTTTTGTCATAATCAATGTGTAATAAAGATGAAGTTCTTTCTTCTTTAGGATAACTAGTGTCTTTTATTTCATTAATATTTAATAATTCATCATTAAGTAAGTAACCTAGATCTAAATTATCTTTTTTGTTGTTTCTTAATTTAATATATATTTCACTATATATAGTTTCTTTATATATATTAGTATAGAAAATATTTAATAAGTTAAAAGTAAATAAACCAAGTATTTTATATACAAGTAATGTTAAATCTATTTTAAACATATTAAATTTTTGATTATTAGTTAACTCTTTAGACAAAGTAAATGCATCTTTACTAGAAATATTAGGGTTTTCTGCAAGTATGTATGGTATCATACTGTATTCATAAAGTTTTATAAAGAAACCAATTATTGTAAATGACCATAAAAATAAGTATATTTCTTTTTTTAGTAAAATTAAAGACATCTTAAAATTCTTTTTCTTTTTATAAGGATATAAACAACTATCTAATTCTACTTTATATCTTCTTTCTTCTAAGAAATATCTATTTTTCCCTACTTCTACTACTTTTAAAAAGAATACTCTAATTAATATTATTAAAATATTTGCTAGTATTATGATAATTGCAGCACTAATTTTTCCTCCTAGAATTTTATTTATTCCATTTAACAAAGTAAATACTGGAGAATTTGTTTTTGTTACTTCATTTAATATTTTAGAAATAACTCCATGTGTATAATTATTACTTATGTATTCTTCATACTTTTTTTCTTTATCAGACTTAGATAATAATTCATCTAATATTTCACTATTTTCTTTGTAATTATTAACTTTTTCAACATTGTTTTTGTTTCTTAAATCTACTTCTAAAATATTCTTAGTTGCTAAATTAAGTCCCCCATATAATAATATTGAACATAAAAAAACTACTAATACATTTTTAAAGTAATTTCTTTTTAAATTCTTTTTAGCCTCAATTTTAATATTCTTATAATTCATAATATTACCTACTTACAAATATATATTATCAAAGAAAAAAGAATACTTCAAGAGTTATTTAAAGTATTCTTTTAACTTATCCATGTTATTTTCTGTTAAATTATAATTATATTCTGTATTACCATAATGTATTTCATTAAATTCAAAATCAATAGTTTCATTTTTAGTATATATTTGTAGTAGATGGTTGTATCCAATAGCATTTGAGTTTTCAACGTACTCTCCGGTTTTTAATATATCAGTTATATTTTTAAGTATTTCTTTATCAGTAATAGTTTTTACTATTTCATATGTTCCAGGTACTGTAGTAGTAACATATTGTTTATCATTTTTTTCTCCATCAAATACTCTTATTGCAAGAGTTATTCCTTCAATGTTATCTAACTTATTTAAGATACTATTTACTTCTAACCTACTCAAATTTGTACAATATTTTTTATCACTTTTAAATAAACTTACTATATGTAGTGGTTCGTTTTCATATCTATTACAATTAATTACTTTAAATGATAATGTTTTATAAATTGAAGTATTTATATTATTTTTTATGCTATACTTTAAAACAGGTAATTCATTATTAATTTGTACATTCAAGTAATCTATAAAATTTAAAAATATAACTAAACTTACAAAACTAATTATAGTTACTTTTTTATTAGTGATTTTATTTAAATTAAATAGTATTATAATTAGAGAAATAAGTATTAGTATAAAACTAAATATACTTTTTGAATTAATTATAAATACTAGTATAATTATTGTTAAACTTATTAAAGAGGGTATTAGTTTTTTAATATCTAAATTATTTTTTAAATCCATTCCATTTATTAATTCATTTGTAGTTATATTTAAAATTTTACATATATCATTATATAAAGATAAGTCTGGTAAATTTTTACCATTTTCCCAATTTGATACAGTTCTTTCTGTAACACCTAATATGTTAGCAAATTCACTTTGAGTAAGATTCTTTTTTAATCTTTTTTCTTTTATAAACTTTCCAATTTTTTCTTGTTTCATTCTCTTCACCTATTTAAAATTTATCATAAAAATAATATTTTTACCACGAAACGTTATTTCAGGTTTTAAGTATTTGATAAAAAAAATAAATTATCTTAACTTTAATCTTCCACAATTTCTAAATGTATTATCTTTATAACTAAATTTTTTATTATTCATATTTTTTGGTAATTCTACTACAAAAAGTGTCCAGTTTTTAATGCTTACTAATAATGAAGTATTGTCTTTTTTAACCAAGTAGTAAGGAGATAAATCACTTGCATCTTTAATTAAGTTATAGTCTCCTCCAGTAAACAAGTCTAATACTTTTTCGATTATGTTTAGTTTTTTACTCACAGAAAGCACATAAATTTCCCATGGTTCAGAATAATACTCTTTTAACACTTTAGAGTATGCATCTACTTTATTTTTATATTTTGTCTTATCTAATTTTTTTTGATAAACTAACTTTGGTAAATCTTCTTTGCTTAATAACTCATCAATTGTAACATTAAACGTTTTTGATATAGTTTCCAAGTTTGATATATCAGGCATTCCTATGTCACTTTCCCATTTAGTTATAGCTTGACAAGATACATTAATCAAACTTGCCATTTTCTCTTGACTTATATTAAACCTACTTCTTATTTCTTTTAGTTTTTGACCGAATGACATATTTTCACTTCCTTTGTGATTTAATTATATTATAAAAATTTAAAAATTGATAGTTTTTGTCTATACATTATTCTTTACTTTCTTCTAAATACCTTTTATACATTTCATCCATACTTGATACATATTCTTTATCTTGCTTTATTCTAAACTTTTCATATTCATTTAAGGCTTTTTGAAGAGCTTGTTCATGAGATATTTTACCTGAACTAGTTAAGACTTTCTTTTTTCTATATTTTAATAAATCATCTGCAACTTCAATCCAGTCTTTCATAAACATAACCTTTTGCTCTTTTGCTTCTGTTTCTGCTACATCTAGAAAAAGATTTGTTAAATCATTTAGTTTATCTAACTCTTCTTTTTCTAAATAATTTTTAGCAATACTAATATCATATTTCATTATTTTACCATTTGGACTATTTTTCCAACTAGTAAGTCCCATATGTATTTTTTCGCTATCAACTCTTTCGTAAATAAGCTCAGCTGCAGTTTTACCTGTAATAGCATAGTGCAACTTATTTTGAACTATTTTAAAAAATGTATATGCTTCTTCGGAATCTTTGTTATAATCAATACTTGTCGTTTCAAATACATCTGTAATTTTTTGGTACAGCCTTCTTTCACTCAGTCTAATTTCTTTTATAGTTTGTAACAATTCTTCATAATAGTCTTTTCCAAACTTAGGTCCATTTTTCATTTTTTCTACATCTATTACAAAACCTTTAATCATATAATCTTTTAATATCTTTGTAGCCCAAATTCTAAATTTAGTTGCTTTTTTAGAATTAACTCTATATCCAACTGCAATAATAGCATCTAAATTATAAAATTCTAATTCCCTATTAACATTACGCTTTCCCTCTTTACGAACTATTTCCATTTTGGAAACAGTTGAATTTTTATCAAGTTCTTTCTCTTCATATATATTATTTAAATGCTTATTAATTGCAGGAACATTAACATCAAAAAGTTCACTCATACTCTTTTGAGTTAACCATATTGTTTCATCTTTCAGTATTACATCTACATTAATTTTACCATCATCAGTTTCATATAGTAGTATGTTACTTTCATTCATATATCTCACATCCTTTTACTATTATTTTATAAATTATAATGAAGTAGTATTTATAAAAAACTTATTTAAATATAATCTCTTCATCTTTAAGTATAATTGTAACTACATTTCAATTTTAACACATATATGTTCGCTCGTCAATTAAATGTTTAAAATTTCTAAAAAATGTTATAGTTCAGTCAAGATATTAAAAAAATAAGTGAGTTTTACTCACTTAAAATGTAGATATATTTTATATAATTTTCCAACTTATTTTAAAATTTTCTTTCTAACACACAGAATGTCTCAACATGATAAGTATTTGGAAACATATCAAAACATTTTACTTTATTTAAAGTGTAGTTTTGACTAAGCAATTTTATATCTCTTGCAAGTGTCATTGGTTCACATGAAATATAGATAATCTTATTTGGTAAAAATTCTTTAATTATATTTATTGTTTTTTTATCCATTCCACTTCTAGGTGGGTCAGTTATAATTACGTCAGGTTTAACACTAATTTTATCTATTAAATCTTCTACTTTTCCACACATGAAGTCGACATTATCAATGTTATTTAACTTTAGATTTGCAACTGCATTCATATAAGAGTTCTTGTTTACTTCAATAGACAATACTTTTTTTGCCTTTTTAGAAGATACGATACTAAGTGTTCCAACACCTGAATATAAATCAAGTACATTGTTAGTAGTATCTAAATTACTTTCTAATTCTTTAAATAAAAGACCACAAATATAGGAATTTACTTGAAAGAAACTTTTAATATCTATTCTAAATTTATAATCATTGATATTCATTATTAAATAGTCATTCTTTTCATTACTGATTACATCACTCCCGTTTGTCCTGATTACATAACTATCGCTTGTTTTATCACATATATTATCTATTTCTTCATTTAATCTATTGTCAAGTAGTAAACACTTTTCAATATTAATAACTTCGTTTGTCCCTTCTTTCATATAACCTACTTTATTATTACTAATATGTAAAGTTACTTTATTTCTATAGTTTAGTACTTTATCACTTGGTACGATTTCTAAGTCAGTTACTATTCCTGCATATTTTTCTAATATGTTTTTTACTTTATCTTTTTTAAAATCTAGTTGAGCACAATAAGACATATGCATTATATTACATCCTCCACACACTCCATAATATGGACAAGCAGGAACTACACGACTATCTGAAGTACTTATATATTTAGTAACTTTTCCTAGATTAAACTTTTTATATTCCTTAGTTATTTCAATATCTGCCACTTCTTTAACAAGTATATTTGGAATAAATGTAATTTTATTATCTATTTTAGTAATACCTTTTCCTTCATGATTTAATTTTGTTATAGTTACTTCCATATTTCTATCGTGCCTTCTTCTCCATTAATTTTTACCTCAGTAGCGCTTTTTAATTTTTCAAAATCTAAATTATTAATTTTTGTAATACATGGAACATTAAGTTCTCTTGCAATAATTGCAGCATGACATAGTAAACTTCCTTTTTCAGTTACTAAGCCACCTACTTTTTCCAATATATTCATCCATCTTACATCAGTTTTCTCTGCAAGTAAAATACTGCCTTCTATAAAATTATTTACATTTTTAAAATCTTTCAAATAAACGAGTTTTCCTTCATAAACACCAGGAGATACACCTAGACCAGTTATTAAATTACCATTACTAGTCTTATTATTCAAATTGATTTTAACTTGCTTTGTAATACTTCTAAGTTGTGATAATACAAGTTCATTATCTATAATAGCCCATTCTAAATCACATAAATTACCCAAAGATTTTTGAATATTTATAAATGTTTTTCCAATATTTATACCACATAGTAATGTGTTATCATTTTCTTTAAACTCTACACATGTGCTTGTTAGTTCTCCCGATACTAATTTTTCTCCAACATCATTTACATATTCATAAATACCTTTATTAACATCAATTCCAAACCATACACCTGAACAAGTAACTTCTTTATACTCATTTATAACAACAGCCATTTCTCCATTTTTAAGTTTATTTTTTTCTATATAGTTTCTAACTCTTTCAGAATTAACTGAATCTTTTACTTTGTTTATATTATAAAGTAAATCATTATATGAAACATCTAAATAACTTTCAAACATTCCTGCAAAAGAGTATTTATCTCCATCTTCCACTGCACATGAACTTCTTACTGAATATCTAATATTTTTATTCAATATGTTAAGTACAGATGCATCTATATTTACATTTGTAGGTATAACATATGTAAGAGGTATTTTAAAACCTAAACTATAAAGACAAGCTAACCCATAAGCTTTTCCACCAATTAAAAGTGTTAATTGTTCTTTTGGAAATATATTATAAAGAAGAGATAATATTTCTATATTAAGTATTTGTTTATTTCTTAATTTTTCAAAATAAAAAGTATAATTTTCAGGATAAGGACATGATATTTCATTAAGTAGTTTTTCTAAAACTGTTCTTCCTAAAAAATTTTGCTTTTCTTGATATTCCTTTATAAAGAAATATTTTTTTATAAGTGTATCTTCACTTTCATTAATCCCGTCTATTTCTTCTAAAGCAACTAAATAATTTGCTCCATAACGTTCTTTTAACTCATTTATTAAATCATTAGAAAATTTGCTGTTTTCTGTTATTAATTCAATAATGCTAAAATAATTTTCTAATTCTATTATGTAATCATAGTTTCTAGTTTGCTCAATTTTTTTTATTAGTTCTAATTCTTTTTTATATACATCGCCACATAAACTTGGTATATTTTCAAAATTAATTTCTTCTAAAAAATTTAAAAACTCTTCATTAATTATACTATAAAGCAACATTTTATTAACATTATCTATACTAAACATTAAACATAATTTTTGCCTTAATTTATTTATATTCATTTTTAACACCTTCTTTAATTTAATTTTATCAAAAAAAGTCATAATTGTCTATGGCTTTAAAGTTGTTAAAGGTACTACATAAATACCAGTTTCTTTATCAATATATGCTGCTTTTGTATTTCCAGTAATTACACACATAAATTTTGGTTTTACTTTAACATTTTCATAAAACTTCATAAGGCTTGCTATTGCTTCAGGCACCCTGTCAAAACCAAGTTTTACTTCAACTGCTGCATATTCTCCATCAGGAAATTCTAATATAGCATCAACTTCATCTCCTGAAATATTGTCTCTAAAGTGAAAAACATTCCCATCAAGATAATTCATATAAATATTTAAATCTCTATACACCAAGGATTCAAATACTAATCCGAAAGTATTTATGTCTTTTAATAACTTATCTGGTGTAAGATTTAAGGCAGCACATGCTAAAGAAGGGTCAACCAAATGTCTTTTACTAGTTTTACCTATTCTATCAGAAGAACGATAATTTACATTGAATGCTTTTTGATAACTAGTAAGATATAAATCATCTAAGACACTAATATAATCAGAAATAGTTTCTACATTTTTTATTCTTTCTTCTTCACTTGAAAATTCGGCTATATCTTTTACAATAGTTTTTAAACTAACTACACTACTAATATTTCTAGATAGAGATTTAATAACCATATTCATTTTTTCTTCATCTCTTCTTTTATCTTTTCTTTCGTGTATGTCTTTTTTTAAAACAGATGTTAAATAACTAGATGGTATAATTGGTGCAAGTTTAGAATCACTTTTAATATTTTCAGGCCATCCACCTCTTACTATAAACAAGGCGATTTCTTCCAAAGTTATATTTCTTAATTTGCTTGTTATGCTTTTATTGTTAAACATATCAGTTATTGATACTTCCCCAGTAGAATCTCCTGATTCATAAAGACTCATTGGATACATTTTAAAAGTATCAATTCTACCAGCACCGGAATGAAATACTTCATCTTCATTTTCTTTTAATAATGTAGTTGAACCAGTTAACAAATATTTACCTGAATTTTTATCTTCATCACATTTCATTCTAACTTCATCCCATAATGATGGAACTAATTGCCATTCATCTATAAGTTCTGGCTTGTTTTCGTTTAAAACAGATTCAGGACTACTTTTTGCTAATTCCCTAGTATTTTTATTTGACAAATAAATAACTGAGTTTGCATGATTTAAACATGTCCAAGTTTTACCACACCATTTTGGTCCTTCAATACATATTGCACCAAAAATTTTCAAGCGTTCATCTATTTTGTCATCTATTAATCTAATCGTATAATTATCTTTTTTTAAACTCATCTTTATCACTTCCAATACCATTATAACATATTACTACGTCATTTTCAAGAGTTTTACTATGTCATTTTCAAGAGTTTTACTATGTCGTTTTCAAGAGCTTTACTATGTCATTTTCAGGAATTTTGCTATGTCGTTTTCAAAAAGTATATTTTGGTAAAGTTTGACAATAATAGAAATATGAATACATTAGATATAATTAAAAACTTGTATAAATTAAAAGAAAACATGCCTGACTTGATAATCAAAAAAATCAATATTGGGCTTTTTAAGCATGTATACGTGGTATCAAATGAAAGTGTAAGTAGTGGTGACAGAGTAAATGATTTTATTTTAAAATATTTTAGTAACAAAAGTATCATTGGTAATAAGGTGCTTGAAAACTTAAAAAAAGACATAAACGAGCATATACCGAGCATCAACTTTAAAAGTGTTAATGATGAAAAAAAACTTTACGAGCTACTTTTTAGTGGATTTACTTTAGTAATTTACAAAAATACCTGTATTGCATACGAAACAAGAGCCGAATTAGATAGAGGTGTAACTGAACCAACAAGCGAACCAGTTATTCGTGGACCTAAAGATTCATTTACTGAAAACTATCAAAAGAATCTGGGCCTTATTAGGAAAAGAGTTAAAAGTGAACACTTACTAATAAAAGAACTTACTCTAGGTGTTCAAGGTAAAAGTAAAGTAGGACTTTTATACATGGACAATATTTGTGAAGATGAGTTAATTAATGAAGTTTATTCAAAATTAAAGATTATTAATGTAGATGGTGTAATGGATGTTAACTATTTAAAAAGTTATATAGATAATTCTAATAAAACGTTATTTCCAACTTTATTGTATACTGAAAAACCGGATGACGCGTCAAGATATTTACTTGAAGGAAGAGTTATTGTTACAATGGAAAACTCTCCAAGTGTAATAGTGTGTCCTACATTCTTTATTGATTTCTTTCAAAATAGTGAAGACTATTACCATAAACCTTTCTTTTCAACATTCATGAGAGTTATTAGACTTCTTGCATTTATTTTGGCTATTGTTACTCCCGCTTTCTTTATAGCATTAACATCATACGACCCTGAAATTCTTCCAGTAAACTTATTAATAAACTTTTCTATGCAAAGAAGTAATGTCCCATTTCCTGTTATTATTGAAGCATTTATTCTTTTATTTACATTTGAACTATTATATGAAGGAGACGCAAGAACGCCAAATAACCGAGGTACTTCCTTAAGTATTTTAGGTGCTTTAGTTTTGGGAGATGCAGCAGTAAATGCAGGGTTAATTTCTCCCATTATGGTAATTGTAGTCGCAGTTAGTTCAATAAGTAGTTTAATATTTATTTACTATGATATGCAAGGAAGTATTAGATTTTGGAGATATATTCTTATGTTTTTTTCTGCAACATTTGGAGTAATTGGTTTTATCATGGGGATACTTCTTCTCATTATAAATTTATCTAGCATTAAAATATTTGGTAAACCCTACACTATTCCAATTTTTCCATTCATTTTTAGTCAACAAGGTAATGCTATTTTAAGAAAAGATATTAAATCATTAAATAAAAGACCTAGTTATGTAACTAAAAAGAATATTTTTAGAAAGGGGTAATTTATGAAAAAAGTAATTTTATTAATATTTTTGACTTTCATTTGTACAGGCTGTTATAACTATAAAGAACTTAACGAGCTCGGCATCGTAAGCGCTATGGGGATTAGCAAAGATGGTGACTTATATAACTTAGACATTCAATTATTGAATGTTTTAGATAGTGAAAAAAGTGGTCTTAATAAAAGTCCGATTACAGTTATAAGTGGACAAGGTGAAACCATTTTTGAAGCAGCAAGAAGTATGAATAGAAAAACAAGTAAAGTTTTCTTTCTGGCTGATGTTGATTATGTGTTTTTAGACCAAAGTGTTTTAAATGATGGACTTGATGAGATAATAGATTTTCTTATTAGAGATACTAGACTTTCTTTGAATTTTCTAGTTGTTACTTCTACTGAGAATAAAAGTCTTGATATCTTGTCTAGCATAAGTCACTTTGATACAAACTCTGCAAATAATTTATATGATGCAGTTATGAATAGTGAAACCAGATATGGTGGAATTAATAGTTTGCATGTAAGAGAATTAATAAATAATTACTATGCAAAAGGAAAATATACAATATTTCCAAACGTTTATATAAAAGATACTAGGAAAAGTAGTGAGAATGATAGTCTTGAAGACTCAAAAAGCGAAAGTTACGTTGAAGTTAAAAACATGGTTTTTTTTAAAGATAAGGAAGCAATTGAATTAACTGATGAAGAAACAAAAGGAGTGAACTTTTTAAGAAATAAAATTAAAAACGCAACATTAACAATTGAATGTGATGGTGGGTACTTCACTATTGAAACTCTAGAAAGTAAAATGAAACTAAAAAGTAAGTTAAATATAGACCAACTTAATGTTAAGGGGAATGTTGGTGCTGAAATTGTTTATTATGGTTGTAAAGATAATTTAGATAATGCTGATGTATTAAAAAGTATCAGTAAAAAAGCAGAAAAAGAGGTTGAAAGTTATATTACTAAGGCATTTAATAAAAGCAAAAAATATAATTATGATTTTCTAGGACTTGGTAACTACATATATAAAAATAACTATAAATATTTTGATTTTGAAAATAAAGACTGGAACAAAGATGGGCTAAATAAATTAAATTTAAAATATAACATAGATGTATCACTATATAAACAAGGAAATTTAAGAGGTGACTTATGACAAATTACAAATTAAGTAGTTTAAGTTTTACTTTTATATTTATATGCATTATTAATGCAATGCTACCAGGTACTTTAATTCCATATATGTTAGTTACTGCTAAAACAAGTGTATTTATAAGTATATTTATAGGTTTTCTTCTTGGATTTTTAATAATCTTTCTATTCTTTAAAATATTTAATTTTCTTCCTGAATATAGTTTATTTAAAAAAATAGATTATGTATTTCCAAAGTTCGTAAGTAAAATTATAGTTTCTATCATTCTCTTATTTATGTTTATCTTTGCAGTATTTGTTTTTTGGAGATACTCTACATTTATATCTTTAGAATTTCTTGATGAGACACCAAACAGTTTAATTACATTAATTTTAATTTTACCAGTTATCTATTCAACAATGTATGATATTGATACTCTTGCAAGAATTAGTACATTCTGCTTATTTATTGGTGCTTTTCTATTTTTTAATAATGTACTATCTCTTTTGGGACAAGTTGATTTTAGTAATTTATTACCACTATTGAATAAAGATTTTTCACATCTATCAAAAAGTTCAGTAATGTTTTCAATGTTATGTGTTGTACCAATTTTAAGTCTTCTTGTTATTCCAAAAAATAATATAGTTGATAAAGAAAATGTTAAAAAAAGCATATTAATTGGATACATCATTAACACCATTTGTGTATCAATAATTTTTCTTTGTACAATTGGTGTTCTTGGAATTGATGTAAGTATATTATTTACTTTTCCAAGTTATGAAGTATTAAAAACTATTAATATGTTTAGTTTTCTTGATAATATAGAAAACATTAATATTCTAATATGGGTGTTATTTATGACACTTAGTTTACAATATAATTTACAGACGATTAAAACTGGGCTTTATGAAGTATTTAATGTTAAAACTAAGAAAAAGCAATATATTGTTATGGGTATAATTATTTCTTTATTAATTGGTGTTATAATCTATTTAATACCATATGAAAATTATATAAATAGGTATAAAAATATTTATGCTTACTCGCCTTTCATACTACTTGTTCTTTCAGTTATCATAGTAAGTTTTGTATTTATTTGTGGAAAAATTAAAATAAAGAGTAAAAAAGTATAAATTTTATTAAAATTACTTTACTTTTTTTAAATAATTTGGTATATTATTGTTGTCCCGAGAGGGATAAATATTCACAAATGTGTTCAACAACACAAAGCCTAGCATTGCTAGGTTTTTAATTTGTTAGAAAAGTATTTACAAACTTAGTTTTAAAAAGTATAATTAGTAGTGTGACTGCCCCATAGCCAAGTGGTAAGGCAATGGATTCTGACTCCATCATTCGCAAGTTCGAATCTTGCTGGGGTAACCAAAATTGAAATTTAACTTTTCTATAAGTTTATTATAAAGAAAAGGAGGCATTGATGAAAAATAATTTAATTAAAAGCGAACTGAACGTTAATAACAACAAGGTAAGTGTAATTAGAATTGGCACGGAAGAATATATATCATTAACCGATTTAGCAAGGTATGCTGATGAAGATGAACCAAGATATCCAATACAAAACTGGATGAGAAATAAAGATGTTATTTCATTTCTAGGGTTATGGGAAAAACTAAATAATGAAAATTTCAAAGGTGTCGAATTCGACACGTTTAAAAATGAAGCAGGTAGTAATAAATTTAAAATTTCACCACAAAAATGGATTAAAGAAACCAATGCAATTGGTATTATATCAAAATCTGGAAATAATGGTGGTACATTTGCTCATTCTGACATTGCATTAGAATTTGCAAGTTGGTTAAGTCCAGAATTCAAGTTATACTTAATCAAAGAATTTGAAAGATTAAAAAGAAATGAAGCATATCAAGAAAAAATTGACTGGAATGCAAGTAGAGTATTATCTAAAGCAAATTATAAAATACATACCGATGCAATAAAAAACTCAATAGTTCCTAATTTAATTACAGATATTCAGAAAAAACACGCATATTCTACTGAAGCAGATTTACTAAATGTTGCCTTATTTGGTATGACAGCAAAAGAATGGAAAGATAAAAATCAAGGATTAAAAGGAAACCAAAGAGACTACGCTGATATCAGACAACTTTTAGTTTTATGTAATTTAGAAACCATAAATGCTACAATGATTAATGATAAAATTACGCAATCCGCTAGGTTAGAAAAACTAAATAAAATAGCCATAGACCAATTGAAAATATTAGAAAATGACGAAAATCTTACCAAACTTAAAACAACTGAATTTATGAAAATTGAAAATAAATAAAAAATATAACAAGAAAGATATACAATTTTGTTATATTTTTTTATTTAAACAACTTTTTCGTTTTTATTAAATAAGAAATTCTTTTAGAATTCATAAGTGGATTATGTGCAAGGACGTCACTTCTTTGTACTTCATATCTTTTAATTTGCAAATTATAGTCCTTTTCCACGTCTTCCTTAGTTATAGGTGTATCATGATATTTTACTAAATAACACACTTCATTAATAACACTTTCTTCATAATTTAGTCTAGTTAAAACTTTTCTAGTAATCATTTCACTAATTACTGGATGATGTGGGAAATGTCTAACTTCTCCATCTTCTACACAGGAAAGTGGTTTTCCAATATCATGGAATAACAAAGCGAGTCTAATAATATAATCATTTTTAGAATTCTTCAAGGCTTCTAATGTATGCATAAATACATCTAAATTATGATGTGGATGTTTTTGGTTAAACCCTATCATAGGCTTTATTTCAGGAATAATTGTTAACAAATAATCTAAGTTATTTAATATTTCATTACTTACATTTTCACTAGTCAAAATCATTTTTAAGTTCATAAATCTACCTCACAGTACTAGTTTATCATGCTTTTAAAAATAAATAAAGACCAACATGTGTTAATCTTTATCTTTAAAATAAATATACTTATTAAGATAGCTTTCGAAAGCAGTTTCATCTTGATACTTATCTAAATCTTCATCCGAATTAGCATCTAAATAACTAACTACTTCTTTATCTTTCACAATAATAATAGAAGGTGCATACTTCACAGTTTCATATAAATAAGTACTCTTAAATTTATCAAATGAAATTGAAATAAAATCAATACTATATTTTTTCATAAAACTTTCAAAAATCTTATCACATGAAACAGCTAAATTACAAAAATTATTGTAAGTAAATAATACATAAGTATCACTTTCTAAAGTAGTTAAATCGTCTACTTTTATAAACTCACCCTTATTATAATAACTACTTGTTAAATATATTCGTTTTGTACCATCATCTTGATTAGTCTTATTACTAAAGCAACCTGTTAATAAGAATACGCTTAACACTATTACTACTATCTTTTTCATTATTTTACCTCAGTTAATGATTTAAAATCTATATCATGATAAGTAACTTTCCAAAAGTCATATGTAGTCTTACCATCTTTAGTAGTTTTAACTTGTACATTATTTTTACCATTATAGAACCAGTAACCACCTACATCATAAATTTTGTTTTCATCCCAACCTAAACTTACTAGAAGATTTTTAGTCATGCCAGCATAACCGCCTCCTCCACACATTAAGAAGATTACTTTATCTTTTGGAAAATAATATTCTAAGTATTCCATTGACTCTTCATAGTTAGCAACATACTTTCCATCTACTTCTTTAAATAATGTTTTCCCAGTATAAGTGTCTCCTACTATTTCAGGTAAACCCTTTACTTCAGTTAAATATGGATAAGGTACTACTTCAAAACCTTTAACAAAACCTGAAATATATGAGTCTCCTCCAATTGCTTCATAATTTCCTGGGTCTTTAAGCATTCTCATGTCTCTATATACCACATCTTCTCTACCTAAGTATTCGTCTAATGTTTCCTCATTAATGTTTTTGTCTATTCCGAGAGTCCCTCTTTCTCCACCAGTAACTTCTGGAAGTGGTAACTCTTTTAATGTGTTTTTACTACTATTAAATATAAAATAACTAGATATACCTCCTACTAATAGACAAATTAATGAACATAATACATAACATACTTTCTTTTTCATAATTTTTCCTCCTTACAATTTAATGATAATATATTTTTATAAAAATTTCTATAAAGCATTAGTTTAGTTTTCTAAACTTTAAGTTGAGTTACAAGTCTACTATATTTACTATAGTTCCATTTTCTTTTAAAATATTTATCAAATCTGTAGTCTTAAGCCATAAAGTTTCAGAGTTATCACATGGGTGCATTCCGATTATATCACACTTATTTATAAAATAACTATCTAAATAATATTTAACTAAATTTTCTTTATCATTTAATAAACCAAGTGGAGTTACACTTCCAGGGGTTAATTTTAAAATTTTCATTAAATCTTTTTCACTTGCAAAACTAAGTCTTCTAGTATTATATTTTTCTCTAAAAACACTTAAATCAACTTTCTTTTTACCACTTACTGTAATTAAGTAGTAGTTTCTTTTCTTGTCATCTCTGATAAATAAGTTTTTCGCATCAGATGCTGGATACGGCAAAACAATATTGTCTAACTCATCCATAGTAAACACTCTTTTATGTTCAGTAATTTCATACCATATATTCTTGTGTTTTATAAAATCATACACTTCTTCCTTAGTCACTTTAATCTCTCACTCTCACATTAAACATTGACACAATATTTCCAGCATCCATTCTGTTAATTATTATTCCATTTAAACTCTTAATATCAAAACTAATTCCGTTAATTATAGACGTGCTAAAGTCTACATCTTTTAAATTACATCCTAAAAATATAGATTTAGTTAAATTAACATTATTTAAAACAACATTATTTAAAGTACTCATATTAAAAGTAGCCTCAGTTAAGTCACTGTCTTCTATTTCAATATTATTTATATTTGTTGATGCAACATTCAAATATAAACCAACCGAAGAAGTGACTTTGATATCTTTTAAATGTGAGTCCATAAAAGTAAGACCTGTTAATTTACAATTTTCAAATATAACTCTTGTTAAAAAAGTATCATTAAATCTTTTATTAGATAAATCACAGTTGATAAACTTAACATCCATCAAAGATATATCACTTATTTCTATATTAGAAAAATCTATATTTTCAAAAACACATTCGTCAAATGTATAATCTGTTAAATCAAGTGATATACTACTATTTTCCCTAATTTTTACTTTATTAAATTCTTCATTTTTAACACATTCACTAAAAGAAGATACTTCACAATTTTTAATTTTTGGCTCACTTATTTTCATTTTTATACCTCTTACAAAAGTATAACACATTTTAAACTATTTATATAGATTTTTTATATTTTTCATTCTATTCTTACTACCAAATTTGCCGCGATTTTACTACCAAACTTGGACGAAAAAAATTGTATTTTCAGAAATATAAAACACTACTTTAATTATTATTAAAATAGTGAATTTTGATATTTATATTACATGTAAAATTAATATATCAATTAATTTTTCTAAACATTCTAATGTTTCTTCAAACTCAACATCTCTAGCATAACTATTTTTTCTTGAATAACTAAGCCATCTTTCTCTCAAAACCTTGCTTTCTTTAACAATACTTAAATTTGTCATTAGATCAGCATCAAATTTTCTTTTCTTAAAAGTCTTTTCAACTGACCCTCTAAATTTTTCTTTATTTATTGTATCAAATTTAAACTTGTATATTAAATAAATATCATAATAATCTTTCATTCTACTACTTGTTTCGAGTTTACTAAGAATTGTTTCGATTTTTTCTGCAAGAATTGTTTCGAGATTATATGACCAAACCTTATAAATTTCATCTCCTATTAAGGATTCGTACTTATAATTATCTGGCCTTGGATATATTGGATCTCCAGTTGCTAAATCAATGTGAAATTTATCTTTAATGTTTTCTAACATAAAATTAATAGTAATTCTTAATCTGCCATATTCATCTTCTTCACGAATTAGTTCAGTTTTCTCGATTTTAAATTTCACATTATCGCCTACATCAATACTAATAATTTCATTTATCATAACAATTAGATTTTCTTCAGTAAATTTTGTTTTTCTTATAGCAGTATCTATATCCATAGTACTTCTATTATCTAACCCAAATAATTTACTCAAATAGAAACCACCTTTTAATATGAAGTTATCTTTATATTTGCTTTTTGATAAACGTTCAACAAATCTATCATACATATAGAATCTCATAACAGAGTTAAAATCTACATTCTTTTCTCTAGAAATATTCTTTAGTTTATCTTTAACTGACTGGGCAGAATTACTCATAATATTCACCTATCATTTTCATAACCTTTTTATTTATTCCCATTTTTTTTGAATATTTAGATAGTTTTGCTATATCTTTATCGCGGCTTTGCATATATTGTTTTATTGCTTTTTTAACTTGTTCTAAATCCATTCTTTCTTTTGATCTTATAATATCACAGATACATCTTTCTTTATCGTAGGTTCTTACCTTATTTCCGTTTGGAGTTTCTATTTCAATAACTCCAAGTTCATATACATCATCTGAAACATAAAATACATTACATTTTTGATTTACAGTATTTGCATGATAACTCTGAGGTACGGTCACTGTATAATTATATGGAAATTCTTCTGTCATTCCATAGAAATACAGAGCATTCATATGTGAAAAAATTGCTTTTTTATATTTTTGTTGAAAACAAAAATAACTATCCTCAAAAGCAATTGGTGAAATATAAATACCTCTTGAAACTTTTTCAATATCATTATTATTTTCCATAATTGAGAGATATTGTCTACTTATATTTAGTGGGTCTATCATTCTTGTAGAAAGCATTCCGTTATTTGTATCCATTATTTGCTTTATAGTATCTGTAAATATTTTTGCTTGTTCGTTTGGATATTTAATTAAAAGTTTCTTAATTACATTAGACATATTATTAATGCTTTTTAGTTTTTTTTGCATTGGCTTTGTTAGTTGATTAAGTTGAGCCTTAATTTGAATCATTGGTTCTGTTATCGAATTAATAGATTCTACATAATTTTTAAGAACGCTTGTATCAATTCTGTAACTAATTACATCTTCTTTTCTCATGTTGTCTTTTCCCCTTTCTTGACAATTACACTGAGATTGTATCATTTTTCAGTGTAATTGTCAAGAACAAAAACTTAAATTTCACTTATATACTTATCTCTAACAATAGTATTACATAAAAGAAAATAGCCTTTATAACTTGCAACACTCTTTAAATACATTTCATTATCATATACCTTTAAATTCTTAAGTCGTTTGTTAACTCTTTTAATAGTATCACTTCTATATCTAATAATAAGTTTATTATTAAAAACCTTAAAATTATAACCTAAAAAATTTACACTATTACTTAAACTATATATTCCACTTTTCTTATTAACATTTAAATCAAAACTTTCTATATACTTGCTTACACTTTCAAAAATATTTTTTAACTCTTCCTTGTCATTACCTAAT